>Ga0222651_1000327_pt1 | contig 33113 bp, 25 predicted proteins | sample AntAcemetagen369_FD_179855 | JGI IMG/M metagenome (GOLD analysis project Ga0222651, IMG submission 179855) | Saline water microbial communities from Ace Lake, Antarctica - #369 | ecosystem: Environmental > Aquatic > Non-marine Saline and Alkaline > Saline | place: Antarctica: Ace Lake...
TCATGGGAAATTGGGTTGGGAGCGGGGGGGGGGAAGGGGAGGGGCAGGGTTGTTTTAACGCAGAGGTGCAAAGGTGCTAAGGGGCTGACGCGGTGTTGATTTTTATAGGCTGTGGGGCAGGTGTGGTGGGTCACAGAGGACACTGAGATAACACAGAGTTTTGGGAGGACGAAATTGTGATCGTGGGGTTCTGGAGACTGGCGGGCGCGGTTGGCGAGGAGGGCGACGGGCAGATGATCTAGTTTTACAGAATGGAACGAAGTTGAAGAGGGGGCTGACGCACTGAAGTTGGTTTTATTGTTTCGGAGAGGCAGGATTGGGGAATGGTCCGGGGGGGGATGTTCGCTTCGCACTCCTTTCTTAGTGAGTCATGGCGTAGTAGATTATGTTGATGGCTAGGGGGTAGGCGTAGCGTTCGGAGAAGCGTTCGAAGTAGGTGGGGTCTTCGCCTTCTCGTTCCCAGCCATCGCCGAGGTCGGTGTTGTGGCCGATGAAGGCCATCATGCGGCCTTTGGAATCGAAGATGGCCCAATAGTGGACGGGGCCGGAGTTTCGCTCGGACGTGCCGCCGTCATACATGAACGAGTTGATGCTCGGAATCTGTGGTTTGATATCGAGGTCGAAGACACTGTGGAAGATGGGGTGATCAATTTCCAACTCGACGAGGGGCATGTCGGGGAAGACGCGTTCGATTTCATAGCGAAAGTTTTGCCATTCACCGTCGCCCCAAAAATCGTCGACCATGAGGAAGCCGCCGTTGAGGAGATGGTTGCGGAGAGCGACGACTTCGTCTTCGCGGAGGCTGAGGCGGCCGGGCTCGACCATGTAGACGAACGGATAGTGGCGAAGTTGCTCGGCCTCGATGTCGATGTAGGTGGGCTCGGGATTGACCTTGAGACTGGTCATTTGTTGGAGCCGGAACATGAGGTTGAGATCGGCTTCAGGAGCGTCCGTGGCCCAACCGCCGCGACGGCCACCCCAGCCGCCGCCACTGTTCCAACTCTCGTAGCGGAGGCGGGCGAAGGAAAAGACGTCGTGTTGGAAATTGGCGTCCACTTCCCATTGCGGGACGGAGCGGGGGCTTTCTTGGCGTTGACCGCGCCGAGCACGTTGGGCGTAGGAGAACGCGGCGCCGGTGACGGCGAAAATGAGGGCCCAGATCAGCCAAGGGGAGCGGAGGCGTTGGGGGATGGGGCGAGGAGGGGAAACGGGCATCAGCGAGAATCGTTGACAGCGCCGGGAGGAATTCGGTCCAGCAATTCGTAGGCAGCGCGGAAACGAGGAGCGTCTTCGAGGGCTTGGAGCACGTGGCGGCGGGCGGCGGTCGGGTCGGAGGACTCGAGGAGCTCGGCGATTTGGTGGTGAATTGAGACGCGGTCGGGAGGATCGAGGCGGAGGAGAGTTTCGCCGGCGACGATCGCGATGGTGGTTTGTTCGAGCGCGGCGTGTGCTTGCAAACGAGCGCGCCACGGCGTGGAGGCGAGGGGATCGATGGCGAGCCACTCGTCGCTCCAGCGGGCGATATCGGTCCATGCGCGTTCGTCTTCGGCAATTGTGAGCAGGCGAGTGACGGCGGGGAGGTAGCCAGCCTCACTGGCCACGATCTTGAGGAGGGCTTCTTTTTCGCCCGCTTTGTCGTCGAGTTCGCGGCAGATCGAGGCGTGCAGGATATGGATGTTTTCGGGGCCGGGAAAGTAGACGCCGGAAGCGAGCAGCGGTTCGAGTGTCTCGCGGGCGCGGATCCACTCGCCGGCACTCATGTGGCGTTCGACGGCGGCGCGAGTTTCGTCGAAGTTAATCGAGGAGGCGGAGAAGTTGGGGAGAGTGAGCAGTTGAGCGAAGATGCCGTCTTCGGTCTGCGTGGGGGTGAGGTCGATGTCGGGGGCGAAGGCTTTGGCGTAATCGAGGGCGAAGGTTTGGTAGGCGCCATCGAGGTCTGCCAGCGGGGCGAAATGGGCGGCGAGGGCGACATTGATATCGGTGCCATCGCCGAGATCGCGGAGGAGTTCCTTGAGGGGATCGAAGCCGTATTGGGAAATAAGATACTTTACCACCAGATAGGATTGATAGTAAGCGAAGATGGTGCCGGCTTGGTCTTCGGCCTCCATAAAGGCGGCGCTCATGCGGCTGACGGGATGGGTTTTCTCGGCTACGATACGGCGGTAGTAATCGGCCGACATGCGTTGGCCCCAGGCGGGGTTGCGCTGGACCTCTTCGTAGACGGAGATGCCTTCGCTGAGCCATCGCGGCATGCGATTGTCACTCATGGTGAGGGTGATGACGTGAGCGAATTCGTGCCAGAGGACGGACTCCCAATTGGCTTGGGAGGAGGCGGGGCTGTTGACGGTGAAGACCGAACCGAAGCAGACCCCGAGGTAGCCACCGACGCCGGGCATGCCGAAGGTGCGCACGGCGAAGTCTTGGGAATTGGGGTAGATCTCGACGGTGGTGCGTTTGGGGAGCGTGATGCCGTAACGCTCGGTGAGATCGATGCGGGCCTCTTCGAGGAGGGCGAGGGCACGGTCGCCGTAGATGGCGGCCTCCTCGGGGCTCATGCGGAGGCGGAAGTGATCGCTCTCCAACAGGGTGAAGTCTTCGATACGATCCCGGAGGGTGGTGAGGTTGAAGGCGTCGATGTTGTAGCCGTCGCGTTCGTGAGCGAGGTCGGCGAAGAACCAGCCTTCCTCCTCTTCGCCGAGACGGAGGAGGTCGCGGGCGAGTTGGACTTGGGCGGGAACGTAAAGGGGGGAGACGGCGAGGGCGGCGCGTTGGGCGGCGGCGCCTTCGCGGAAGCGGTAGCGTTGAGAAAGTTGTTGGCCGATGACGTGGTCGACCTCGGGATTGGTTTCCCAGTGGGTGAGGGCGGTGGCGCGGTGGCGAGCGGCGTCTTCGTCGCGGTTTTGGAGCAGCGCGATGGCCGAGAGCAGGGCGTTGGCCTTGGGGTGGTGGGGATTGAGGAGGGTGACTTGCGAGATTTCTAGCTGAGCCGCGCCAAAGTCTTCGGCGCTCATTTGGTGCTCGGCCATGAGCAAGCGGGCTTGGATCTGGCGGGAGTTTTCAGCGAGGGAGGCTTGAATCAGGGCGACCATTTGCTGGCGGTCGCTGTCGCGGAAGGAGGCGGCGTAGCCGGCCAGGAGATCGGGATCCGACGGGAATTGTTCCAGACCTGCGCGGTAGTTGCGAGAGGCGAGGGCGGGGTCTTGTTTGTCGAGGGCGAGTTGGCCGGCGATGAGGAAGGCGTCGCGGGACGGAGAGTCGCCTTGTTGGGCGGGCTTGAGGAAGTTCTCCAAGACGAGTTTGGGCTCCACGTCGGCGCGCAGGGCGGCGAGACTGATGGCGGCGAGAAACTCTGGCTCTTGGGTGGCTTCGCGGCCGCGGGTGTAGGCGGCATAGTTGATGGCTTCGACGATCTCGCGCTGGGTGTAGATCGATTCGCCGCGGACTAAGGGAATGAATCGCGCCGCTTCCTTCTTCAGCATCATGACCCAAAGGCTTTCGGGCAGCTCAGCTTCGGCGAGGGTGAGGCGGGTGTAAGCGTCCTCGTAGCGGCCGGTGAGGAGGAGTATCTCGGCTTCTAGACGCCACCATTCTTCGGTGCCAGATTGGGCGTCTAAGCGCTCCCGGGTCAGGGTGAGGGCTTCGTCGTAGTCACCGCGAAGGTAGAGCGAGTGGGCGACATCAAATTCACTGGGTTCGGCGGCCACAACCAATTCGTAAGGGACCAGTTCTTGAGCGTAGGTAGATGGAATGCACGTCCCGAGGGCGGTGATCAGGATTCCGGAAAATAACGACCGCCGAGACTTCTTTGAACCTATGAGATCAGCGGACGCATCGTGCACGTTTTACTAGTGGCGCGATTGGTCTGATTCGCCAATCAAAACTAGAGAAACGGCGGGATTTTTTAAGGAGAATGGGTGACTGAGTGGCAGGATTTTTTTAACCACGAATGGACACGAAAGGGCTTCACCTACCGGTTACGCGCTGTTGGCTGACGCACTGCTTTTTACAGGAAAGAATAGAGGGCTGACGCATTGGGCGGTTGTTCTTGCCGAGGGGCAGGGGGCGGGCGTCGGCAAGCGCCGCCCCTACATTTCGGCGCCGATGAGGGGTGGGGCAGTCGGGCGTGAAGGGCCGACCGACGGGAGGGAAACAGGACGGCGGTGGTGGGTTGGCGCTGATGGCGGAGAGGCAGGGGCGGGCGTCGGCAAGCGACGCCCCTACGTTTCGGCGCCGATGAGGGGAGGGGAAGTCGGGCTGGAGCTCCGACCGACGGGAGGGAAACAGGACGGCGGTGGTGGGTTGGCGCTGATGGCGGAGAGGCAGGGGCGGGCGTCGGCAAGCGACGCCCCTACGTTTCGGCACCGATGAGGGGTGGGAAAGTCGGGCTGAAGCTTCGACCTAGGTGTTGTTGCGGCGGGCGATTACTTCGGGGTAGGTCTCGTCGGTGTCGCCGACCTCCTCTTTGAGCTGCGCGAGCTGTTTTTTGAGAGTGATGACGGTTTTTGCGTATTTAGGATCGGAATACAGGTCGACGGTTTCGTCGGGATCGCGACGCAGGTCGAAGAGCTGCCAGCCGGGGGTGGATTTCTGCTGCACGGCGCCGGTGGCGTCGAGGGGGAGGCCGTAGAAGAAGATCAATTTGTAGTCGGCGGTGCGGATGCCGTAGTGGGCGGGCACGTGATGGTGGGCGAGCTGCATCCAGTAGCGATAGTAGACGGCTTCGCGCCAATCGTCGGGAGATTCGCCGCCGTGAATCATGGATTTGAAGCTTCGACCTTGCATGGATCCGGGAGCTTTACCACCCGCGAGGTCAATGAGGGTGGGGGCGAAGTCGACGTTGGTGATCATGGCGTCGCTGGTGAGGCCGGCTTTGATACCGGGAGGATAGCGGACGATGAACGGCATGCGCAGGGACTCCTCATACATCCAACGTTTGTCATAGTAGTCGTGCTCGCCGGTGAGTTGGCCTTGGTCGGACGTATAGAGAATGATGGTGTTATCGAGTTCGCCGGTCGATTCGAGGTAGGCGAGTAGGCGGGCGATGTTGTTGTCGACCCCGCGAACGCAGCGAAGATATTTTTTGAGGTAACGTTGGTAGGCTTCGGACTCGTAGGCTTCAGCTTCCGTGTCCTGGTCGACGCGCATCTGCATGCCGATGTTGCGCTTTAAGTTCCGTTTCCCGATGGAAGAACCGAGTCCATCGGTGCCGGGCGAGCCGGTGATGGGGCCGGAGCGTAGGGTGGATGGCTCGGGAATGTAGGTGTTTTCGTAGAGGAAGTCGGTGCTTTCAGGATTCTCCCAGTTGCCGTGGGGCGACTTGAAGTGATGCATGAGAAAGAACGGCTTGGAGGGGTCGCGGTCCTTGAGCCAGTTCAGGGACAAGTCGGTAATGGCATCATCGGCGTGGAGGGCGGCGTCGGCTTGGCCGAGGACCTTGCCGATCATCTGGCGTTTGTTGTCGGGCCAGGCGCCGAGGTTCTGGTCGTGAAACTCCGGATTGAAGTAGGTGCCTTGGCCAGGGAGCACGCAGTAATAGTCGAACCCGGTGGGTTCGGCGTGCAGATGCCACTTGCCGATCATGGCGGTGTGGTAGCCGAGCTGCGACATGACCCGGGGAAGGACGATGCGATCGGGCGTGATCGGGTCGGAGAGCGTGCGCACGCCGTTGACGTGGGAATATTGGCCGGAAAGCAGAGTGGCGCGGCTGGGGGTGCAAATGGAGTTGGAGCAAAACACGTTGTCGAAACGGATGCCCTCGTTGGCCAAGCGATCGATAGTTGGGGTCGGGTTGAGGGGCGCGAGTCGTCCGCCGTAGGCTCCCACGGCCTGGGTAGCGTGATCGTCCGACATGATCCAAAGAATGTTGGGTCGTGCTCCGGAGATCGTGACGTGGGAAACCGCGGCGAGCAATAGGAACGAAAGTGCTCGTAGGTAGGGGAGGCGAAAACGGGACATAATGGGACGGGTGTAAAAGAGGGGACGAGTGTAAAAGAGGGGAGGGTTAACGAACAGTTTTTGATGGGGGCGAGCAATTGAAGCACTGCTAGATCAGTTGAATGGTTGGTCGTCGGTTGATCCGGATGCAAAATGCTGAGTTAACTGATTTACTCGTTTGTTCGTTGTGAAACGTCGGGGGGATTGCAGCTTAGCCCCACCCCTTAGCCGCAGCCCCGCGGCGAGTTTGTTTACATGACTGTTTCCTCCCCTTCCCCGCGTCCTCACGTTCTGCTCATTATCGCGGACGATCATCAAGCGGATGCTTTATCAATTGCCGGGCATCCGGATGTGCAAACTCCGGTGCTTGATGCTTTGGCGCGACGGGGAACACGTTTTAGTCAGGCCACTAATATGGGTAGCTTGATACCGGCGATTTGCTCACCGGCGCGAGCTTGCCAGCTGACGGGGATGGATCCGTTTCGGGCTGATCGGGACCCGAAACCGGGTGGAGGCAACAAAAACTTTGTGAGGATACCCGCTGATTTACCGACGGCGCCGCAGTTGTTGGGCGAGGCGGGGTATGAAACTTTTTTAACCGGAAAGTGGCACAATGACCGTGAAACCTTGCTCCGATCTTTTGAGCGAGCGGAGACGGTTTTTGTGGGTGGAATGTGCGATCATACCGCGGTGCCGATCACGAATCGTGCGGGGGTGGTGCGAGGGGATGAATCCATCGTGGGAGAGGGGTTTTCGACGGAAATTTTCTGCGACGCGATGGTGGAGTTTCTGGAGTCTCGCGATCAGTCGCGGCCGTTCTTTGGTTGGCTTTCGTTGACCTCGCCGCATGACCCACGCACGCCACCGAAGGCGTTTCGGGAGATGTATGATGCGGGAAAACTGTCGCTGCCCAAGAATTATCAAACGGAACCGAAGTTCGATAATGGAGAACTTGAGGTGAGAGACGAACAACTGGCGGAAAAGCCGTTTAAGGAGGAGGAGATTCGGGAGCATCTGGCGGAATATTACGGCATGATTTCCCACCAAGATGACCAATTGGGGCGGATATTTGCGGCGCTTAAGCAGACGGGCGTGGAAGATAATACCCTCGTCATCTATATCGGTGATCACGGATTGGCGATGGGGCAGCACGGCCTACTGGGAAAGCAGAACCTTTATCAGCACAGTATTCGGGTGCCGTTGATTGTGGCGGGTCCGAGCATCAATGGAAACGTGACTTCGGATGGGTTGGTTTATTCCTTGGATATTAATGCGACCGTGCTGGAGCTGGCGGGAGTCGCCCAGCCGAGAGGATTGACCAGTCAGAGCTTGGTTCCGCTGTTGAGAGACTCTCGGGCTGCCGGAAGACAGGAGCTTTTCAGTCTCTACAGTGACTGCCAGAGAATGGTGAGAGATGAGGAATGGAAACTCATCGAATATCGAGTGGAGGGAAGGAGTTTAATTGAGTTGTTCAATCTACGAGAGGATCCTGATGAGGTGAACGATCTGAGTCGGACGCTAGAAAACGAAGAGCGCGTCACAAAAATGCGGCGGCGACTTCGAGCGTGGCAGGATGAATTAGGGGATGACTTTATGCTTCTAGATCTTGAAATGACCCCAGGGGCCGTCTGCTCATGACCGGCGCACGAATAGGGGCTCTTGATGTAGCCATTGTCGCAGGTTACTTCCTCCTCACGGTTGCGTTCGGATTGTGGGTGGGGCGAAGAAAAGTGAAGAGTGGTGAGGATTTGTTTTTGGCGGATCGTGAAGCGACTTGGCCGATGGTCGGGGCGTCGCTTTTTTCCGCAAATATTTCGAGTCAGCAATTTGTGGGTCAGGCGGGATTGGCCTACACGATCGGAATTGCGGCAGGCGCGTTTCAGTTGGTGGGGGCGATGTGCTTCGTGTTTTTGGCGGTATTTTTCGTCGAAGTTTACTTAGGTTTAAGACTGCGCACGGCACCGGAATTTTTCGAGCGTCGTTACAATGCGGGCTCTCGTTTGTTCGTGGCGGCCATCAACATCGTAATGATCCTCGCGGCGAATATTGTGACCGCGCTTTATGCGGGTGCGACCGTGATCAGCGATCTGATGGGCTGGGCGTCTTCGATGCAGTTTAATATCGCGGTATTGGTGATCGCGGTGGCGGCAGGGCTTTACACCGTCCTGGGTGGTTTACGGTCAATTCTGTGGGTGGATTTGATGCAGGCGACACTCCTGATTGCCGGTGGTGCTTTGACGCTGGTCTTAGCGGTTAATGCGGCGGGGGGAGTGGAAGCGGTGTTGGCGCATAGGACGATTGAAGGAGGGAATCCCTGGTCGACGGTGCATCCGTGGTTTCACAAATACGGTTGGCTGCCGATGATCACGGGCGGGGTGATTCTAGGAGTGCATGGGCACTGCACGGACCATGATTATGTGCAAAGAGCTTTGGCGGCGCGGAGTGTGTTTCACTCGAAAATGGGCGCCGTGTTTGCGGGTTTCTTGAAGGTGGTCGCGTTGTTCATCATCGCGGCTCCAGGAGTAGTCGCGGCGAAGCTGATCCCAGGGCTAGCCCATCCTGATCAAGCCTATACGCGGCTGATTACCGAGTATGTGCCGTCTGGGTTGGTGGGGCTCGTGATGGCGGGACTGCTGGCCGCGATCTTGGGCACGGTGGCGGCTGGTCTGTCGGCGTCGTCCTCGATGTTGGTCTTCGATTTTGTGGGTAAATTTCGTCCGAAGATGGCGGAAGCGACCAAGGTTAAATTGGGTCGAACGGTGATGATCGGCATTCTGATTGGATGCGCATTTTTAGCGCCGATGATTAAGGAGTTTAAGGGCGTGTTTGGTTATCTCGTCACCATCTGGTCACTGCTGGCGCCGCCAGTCTTTGTTTGCGTGGTATTTGGTATTTTTTCCAAGCGCGCTACGAGTCGCGGTGCGGTGTCTACTCTCGCGGTCGGTTGTGGGTTGGGGGCCGTGGCTTTTGGGATGCTAGGAAAGCCAGAACTACTGCTCGAACTACCGGTCTACTTTCGCAGTCCGCTCAATCTCGGGTTTGTGATCACGGTGATTTGTGCAGTGGTGATGTGGAGCCTGCGAGCCGCAGAACCCGTGGCACAGGCAGCTGATATTTTGAAGCGAGATACCACGGATGGATACCGTGTGCAGATGACGGCGAAAGAGACGAAAATCTATCGCATTTCGTTGGGAGTTTTGTTGCTGGTGATCTTTTCGGTGGTCGCACTGTTCTCGCCGTGGGGCTTGGGCGCGGTCTGATATCGGCTGGACTACTGACCGTATTTTTTAATAAAATACGAATTATTCGAGCAGTTTCAGTTCGGAGAAAAAGGGCAGTTAAGTAGTTAATAGATTAACTGTAAGCTCAGTCGCGAATCGCTAAAACCACTGCTTCTGTTTTGGCACAGTTTTGATGGTTCTTCCATCAATCCTAGAAGACCCCACAAGCTAACCCCTCCCTACTACTATGAAGACAGTGTTTGGCAACTCGCCTAGGCGTGCTCGCACGGCCCCTGCGATTCCTATCCGCACGGCACTTGGTGCCGTTTTTCTATCCCTGAGTCTTGGCTTAAATGCGCAAGATGACGATGTGATTGAGCTCGATCCTTTCGATGTGACCTCGGTGGAAACCGATGGCTATCTCGCCTCCAATTCGATTTCAGGCACGGCGATGAATACCCTGTTGAAGGATATTCCGATGACAATTAATGTGATCACGAGTGAGTTCTTAGATGATGCCATTGTCGGTGACCTGGAGCGGGCATTGGATTTCAATTCGTCCGTTACGCAGACCACGCGTGGTCAAATCAGCAACCAGAACGCGATGTTTTCGCTACGTGGTTTCCGGAACCGCAACATCCTGCTTGATGGCGTGATGGGCGGCGACCAATTGCCGCGTTATTTGATCGATCGGATCGAAGTGGTGAAGGGCCCCAACACGCTTTACGGTCAATCCGATCCGGGAGGATTGGTGAACATGATCAGTAAGCGTCCGCGCTCGAAAGATCGCACGGTGGTCACTACCCGGTTTGGAGAGGATTCCACTTATGGGGCTGACATCGACATGAATATTGCAGAAATCGCGCCCAACGTTGGGCTGCGTCTGCTTGGTTCATTCGAAGACACGGAAGGCTGGCGTTGGACGGATGAGAAGGACTCCACGTTCTTAGCTGCTTCGATGGAGTGGAAACCCGCCGAGCAGACGACGATTCGTTTGATTGCCAGCACCTCCAACAAAGGCGGCATGCCGACGAATCGAGCGACTTATTCCTTCATGCGCATTCCGACGGATTTAAATGGTGATGGTGATACCGATGATCGGGTCGGTGGTGTCGTCGAGGGGTCGGCACGCTATAACAATGACTTCCTGCCTTGGCATTGGACCAGTGAAACCGAGCAAGCTTCGCAGTTTAGTCAGGATCATCAGTATGTGCAATTGAACGTGATCCAGCAGGTTAACACTATGCTCAATCTGCAGTATAGCTACACCAAGAGTTATCGCGAAACCGATGTGACTTTCCGGGAATTTAACACCTTCAGCCCGACGAAGGTGGTCACCGCAAACAACACCACGTCTAACAGCGAAAACGAAACGGATGCGCACACGCTCAACGCTTTCATTACTGGTGAAACGGCGGGCATTAAGCATAATCTGATCGCAGGTATTCGTTTCACGGATGACCGGCGCTATGGAGAGGGTTATCGGCTTCGGCCCACTAATGGAGGGGAACTGGTGATCCTGAATAAATTGGCGGCTGATACCAATCGCACCTTTCGGCACTCCTTGACCAAGGATGAGATTCTAGCGGGAGCCACCCTTTGGCTAGATGACGCTCCGACGCGGACGGAGTTGCGCACGTTTGCTCCCCGCACGAATCAAAATGCGGAGAACTTTGAAGAAGTCACCACGCTCTTCGTCAGCGATAGCATGACGATGATGGATGATCGCTTGCGACTATTGGCCGGTTTGCGTCGCATTGAGATCACTGGTTATGGATTTCAGTTGGATGGTTCCGGCGGTGATAAGCGCACCTCTTCGGATACAAGCTACCAGCTCGGGGTGAATTATTCATTGAACGATTCCTTGGTGGTTTTTGCCAACACGGCGACCGCGTTTAACCCCAATGGTTTTAACAGTGACACCAACGACTACTTCGATCCCGAAGAGTCTGAGGCGTTCGAAATCGGAGCCAAGATCGACGGACTTTGGGATGGCCGACTCTCCGGTTCGATTGCGTGGTTCCTGATCGATAAGATGAACGTGGTGCGTCAGGACTTCAATCCGGTGACCTTCACGGCCGATCGTGAAATTACGGATGATCGCAGCGATGGAATTGATTTGGAGTTATTCCTGAATGCGACGGAAAACTGGCAGATCACGATGGGCTTCACTCACTTGAACGCTCGCACGGTGGTGAGTCAGACCGAGGCACTCGGCCTGGCCTTGGAAGGTGCCGCGCCGGATAAGCTGACTGCGTTTACCACGTATTCGTTTAACCACGGCGGACTGAGCGGGCTGCGTATCGGTGGTGGTATCATTAAGGCATGGGGGCCGATTCAACAGTTCGGCACCAGCGGTAATCGTCTCGTGACGGAGGACGGCTACATCCAGATCAATGCCTTTGCCCGTTACAGCACCGAGATGTTCAACCGACCAACGACCTTCGGTCTCAATGTGAGTAATCTCACAAATGAGTTCATGGTGCGCGCTCGCGCAAATACCAACACGCCGAAGCAAGTTATCGCCTCGGTGCGCATGGAGTTTTAATACAAGGTAGTTTTGCGGCGGGTCGCTTTGGCGGCCCGCCGTTTTTTTGTGGTTTAGGTTTCACCGTGTTTACTCAATTTTCGGACCTAATCCCGATGGTGGAAAAGTTATCTTTTTTCACGGTTCTGCTCAGTTTTCTGGTTACGTTTATGGCGCTGGCTGAGTCCGCGATTGAAGAATTAGAGTCACCGGATTTTTCGTGCAGCCGGAGCGGCTGGAGGAATGGAATGACTGGTGATTTGGAATCTGGGGGGCCTGGGCGCAACGGGCGCCGACTTACATTTGGAAGACAGTCAATGAGGAGTCGGAGGAAGTTGGCAGCAAGAGTTTCGATTTGGGGGAGACGTTTAACCCGACTGAATTTGATCCAGCGAAGTGGGCGCGATCGGCGAAGGCGGCGGGGATGAAGTAGGTGGTCTTCGTGGTGAAGCACCACGATGGGGTGAACAACTATGACACCGCGTTAACTGACTTTAAGACGACCAATCCGATCGTGCCTTATCACACGAATCCGAATGCCGATTTAACCAAGGCGGTAGTGGAAGCGTTTCGGGCGGAAGGTCTGGCGGTTGGGCTCTACTATTCGCACATTGATTGGCACCATCCGGACGGGAAGTGTTTTTCCCGGGATCATTGGGAGTATGACCCCAGCCGCATTGATTCCGATCCGGAGTCGTGGAGTCGATTTGCTGAATTCCAGAAGGGCCAGATTCGTGAGTTGCTGACCAATTACGGCAAGATCGACATCCTGTGGTATGACATCAGTTGGCCGACCGGCGGGACGGGCAATAAGGTCATCGAGCACCCGGTGGTGCGAAAGGATGCTCTTGATCTGTTACGGATCATGAAGGAGCTGCAGCCTGACCTGATCTTCAATGATCGGGGCACCGACAAATTTGGCGGGTTCTGTACTCCGGAGCAGCAAGTGCCGGCGACGGGATTACCGGGATTTTGGGAATCGAACATCACCATCACGAACGGGCGTGGTTTTTGGTATAAGGGGGATCAAGTCTCGGCGAAGTCGCCGGCGATACTTACCCGGATGTTGATCGAAATTGCATCGAAAGGTGGGAATTTTCTGATGAATGTTGGGCCGCGCCCAGACGATGAATTATCGCAGACCGAGTATGATGCCTTGGCTGGTATCGGCGAGTGGATGGATGCCAACGGCGAGAGCATCTACGGGACCGATAGATCGCTGTTTGTGGACCTACCTTGGGGCTGGTCGACGACAACCAAAGACAAGCTTTACCTCCACGTCTTTGATTGGCCGAAGGATGGTAAAATGATCGTGCCGGGACTGCAGTCCGGGGTGAGAAAAGCCTACCTTTTGGAGGATGCCAAAAAGAAGTCGCTTCACGTTCGAGCTATCGATGATGGCAAGTCCATCACGGTGGGAACGAAGGCACCCAATGATGTCGCATCAGTCGTGGTATTGAAACTCTCGGAGGCACCGCAGGTGCACAACACCTTCCGGCAGACTCCGGGTGAGAGCATGAAGTTCTCTACCGCTATTGCCCAAGTGAAGGGTGAGAACGCCAGCTACAATTACGGCACGGCGACGCGTAAGGGGAATTTCGTGCAGGATATTAAGACTCCCGGTGATCAAGTCGGGTGGGACTTCGTCCTGCGCACGCCGGGAAAATATCGCGTGTTGATCGAATACTCTGCGCAGAACCCTCAGGCCGGAAGTGCGTTCGCCCTCAAGATCGGTGATCTCGCGATGTTCAACGGTGTCGTTCGCGGCACGGCCGATTGGGAAGGCTCATTGTTGGAAGTGCAGCGCCAAACGTTTGATGCTCATGAACGGCACAATAATCTGTGGACCTTCCAGCAGCATGACCTAGGCACGCTCAATATTTCGGAACAGGGTGCTTACTCGATCGAGGTCGCACCGATTAGCATCGCGAAGGATTACCTCGCGTATGTGAAATCAGTGACGCTCGAGCTGGTGGAGTAGTTCAGGGCTGACTCCGGACGCTCGGTCCGTTTCACTTTCCCCATGAATACATTTTTAAGGGGCTTAGCGAGAGGACTGGTGGGGGTGGCTTTCGCGATTTCGGGGCAGGCGGAAACGGCCGAATCTGCGTGGATGGCGCTCACCGGTAAGGCAGGGGAGCGGCCAGCGTTCGCTTATATTCAAAACCAGGTCGACGTGCCCAACGTCCTGATCTACGGCGATTCGATATCCATCGGGTATACGCCGGGAGTGCGGAAGGCTTTGGACGGACAAGCAAACGTCTACCGGCTCCATCTCAATGGGGGCGATTCGGGATCGTTTGTGGGCAAACTCAACGACCTTGAATCTGCGATGCGGGCTCCGGATTTGACCGGGCGCTGGGATTTCGATTGGGACGTCATTCACGTCAATGTGGGGTTACATGATCTGAAATATGTCAACGATCGCGGGAAACTTGATCTTGAGAACGGCGAGCTGGTAACGACGGTGCAGAAATACTCCGCGAATTTGCGGCGAATCATTACCCATCTCAAAACGACGGCGCCTGAGGCGATGCTGATCTTCGCTCTCACCACCAAAGTCCCGCCGGGATCGGGTGGCCGGATTGAGGAAGCCGAACTCAGCTACAACGCCGCCGCGCTTGCGGTGTTGGCCGATCATCCGGAGGTCACCGTCAATGATCTGCGCACCGCTTCACTGCCGTTTGAGCAAGCTGGCAACGTTCACTTCAAGCCGGATGGCATCGCTGCTCAGGCCGCGCATGTCGCAGAAATGATTGAATCGCACTTGCCAGCGAAACACTGAATCAGTCGGCGGGTGGATTGACGGCGTGTTTGCGGATTCTGAAGGGGAGCTACGGAATGTCGGGCATAAAGCCCGACCCACAAAAAGCGGAGGCGTTACGCAATTGTGGGGCGGGATCTTTGGGGGCTTAGGGGCAGTTGCGGACGGCCTAGCGGTCCGTTCCTACCTTTCGTTTTCGGGACCTTACTCGCGGATAACTTCGTTAGCGGTGAACGGGTGCTCTTTCAGCAAATCGGCGGGGCTATACATTCCCTTTTGATCCCGGGTGTCCTCGCGGACCTGCTTGATCTGGTTGCTTCGGATGGGGCTGGCGTTGTTGCCGAAGGCATTGCGCACGTAGGTGAGCACGGCGGCCAATTCATCGTCTTTGAGCAATCCGCCGAATGGAGTCATGGGGATGACGCCGGGATAGCTTTTCCCTTGAACTTCAATGGGGCCCATTAGGCCATGGAGTGTCAGTTTGATGAGACGCTCCGGATCACCTAGAGCCCATTTGGTGCCGGCGAGGGGAGGGAAGCCGACATCCGGCAGTCCCTTACCATCCGGCTGATGGCAGGTCGCGCAGTGACCCTCTCGCTCATAGATTTCAGCGCCTTGGATGAAGCGCTTGGCATCGCCGCCCTTGAGATGGGGAGGAGCTTTCAGTTCGTTCGTATTCACGTCGGACAGGAACTCGCCCGCGAGGGCGGCTTTGGCGTGTTCGGAACTGACGAACATGTAGTCGTCGATCCCGTGGGCCTCGGCGACGGCCAGAATGGCTTCGCCCGTTTCACGGTCGAGCTGACTCGCCGCGGTGATGGCTTCGAGGCGCACGCGGCCATGGACATCACTGGCGGCGGTCATAAGCAATTCTGGTTGCGATGGAATTTGGTGGGCATTGAAACGCACCGCCCGAACGGCGGCGGCGCGGACGCGGTAGTCGTCCGATTTCAGTAGCTCGGCGAGTAGATCTTGGTCGATCTGATCGGCACCCCAAGTCACCCAAAGGGCCTCAAGTTTTAGGCGATAGTCGTCCTGTTGCGCGGCCCAAGCACTGGCTGCGGCGACGACGGTATCGGCGTCGTGGGCGCGAAGTTCGCGACGGGTGCGGTAGCGGGCCCGGTATTCGTGAAGTTTCAGATTTTCGAGGAGTTCGGGGATCGAGGCACCGGCTACCTTGGGCGGGGTCACGAGGGGGCGGGAGGGGTAGGTGATGCGGTAGATGCGACCGTGCACGTGATCGCGGTTCGGATCGCGGGCGGAGTGTTGCATGTGCCCGATTAGGGCGTTGTGCCAATCGACCACGTAGAGGGATCCATCCGGGGCGAATTCCAAGTCAACCGGACGGAAGTTGGGATCCTCGGAGACGAAGAGGTCTTGGCGGTATTTGGTCGTGAATCCGGTGCCGTCTTCGATCATCTGATGCTGTTTTGCACCGAGGAAGCCGATGGCGTTATTGAGCAAAACGTCACCTTGGACCGCGTCAGGAAAGTGCCGGCTGGAGACAAATTCGAGGCCGGAGGTAGGGCGCACCTTGTTGGACGTGATGATGTCAGGAGCCTGAATGTTCACGCCATAGATGGGCTTGACTGAACCGGGCATCATCCAAGTCAACTTCGTGCTGGAAGTGTGCAGGAAGAAGTCCTGGCCAAAGTCATTGAAGGCGATGCCCCAAGGATTGGGAATCTTGAGTTGAGCGTAGTTGATGAGTTTTTTGCGCTGAGGGGTGTAGCGGTAGAACACGCCATTGTTGCCGCGCACGGGGCCGTAGGCGGTCTCGACGTTGGTGTGACTAAAGAGTCCCTCGCCCATCATGATCGCGCCGGATGGATCGGCGCAAAAAGCGGAGATGGCGTGGTGAGTGTCGTGATCGTCGAATCCGCTGAGAATAATTTCCTTGGAGTCGGCCTTGTCATCGCCGTCGGTGTCGCGAAGTAAGATCAGGCTGCCGCTTTGGGAGACGTAGACGCCGTCATGCGTGATTTCGAAACCAATGGGGATGTGGAGATTTTCGGCCCAAGTGATTTGTTTGTCGGCGTAGCCATCGTTGTCGGTGTCCTCGAAGATGAGGAGCTTGTCGTTGGGCAGCGGGTCCCCGATTCGGTAGTGGGGATAGCTCGGCATGGTCGAGACCCAGAGGCGTCCCTGATTGTCGAACGCCATTTGGTTGGGGTTGGCCAGATCGGGAAATTTACTTTCGTCCGCGAAGAGTTCGATTTTGTAGCCCGGGGCGGTCTTGATCTTCGTCTCGACGATCGCGCCGGGACGGTATTCGACGGTGCCATTTTTGACGCTGATTTCATAGTTGGTTTCCACCGGGGGCAGGGCCAAGGAGTTGGCATCTTCGGCGGCGAGATCGAATGGCTCGCCGGCGAGTGTTGCCCAAATCTGACGGTCGCGGATAGCCGTCATTTCCCGCGCTTTTTCCAGCTCGAAAGGATAATTTTCGGGACCGAAGGGATTGTAGCGACGGCCGTAAGCATGAACGCCGTTGGGGATCTTAAAGACGTTGAGCCAGGCCCAGTTCTTTTGCATGACGGCATCGTGAACGATCGCACGCTTCGCGTTGTTGCGTTTGGCTTGGGGGAAGAGGCGATTGGCGAGGAGAGGCGCGAGCTTGCGGTAAGCGGACTCAGTGAGGATAAGCCCGTCGACCGTGTATTCCTGGTCGTCTTGATACCACTTTTGGGTCGGGACGAACAAATCGACAAACAGCACGCCGTTTTGCTGGGCGACCTGTCGCATCGCTCTCGTGTAAAGGGAGATGTCGGCGTTTTCCGTCTTGCCATCGGGAGTGTGGTATTTCGCGGAGAGATCTTGGAAGGCTGCGGGCGAGACGAGGGCGAGTTGAGGGATGTTCTTCCCGTTGTATTTTTGGCTGAGGGTGTGTTGAACGAATGCCGCGAGTTCTCGTTTGAAACGTTCCACTCCATCCGGACCTTCGAACGACGAATTGAGACCGAAGAACGCGATGATGGTATCGGCGCCAAATCGGGTCAGCCATTGGTCGGGGGTTTCGAAGTGACCATTGGGGCGGGAGTTGACCTGAAACTCGGGGGGGACAAGTTCTTTGCCACCGGGGAAAGCGTATTGGTCCTCTTTCATGCGAGCGGAGTGCGGGCGAAAGGCGGGGGTATTTCCCTCGTCACCAAAGTTGCGAATGGTGAGCTTCTCAGCCGCAAATCTGAGGAAGATTTCGGTCTCGAAATGACCGAAGTGATTCATGCGTGAAGCAAGGCCGGAACCGATGATGGCAATACGATCGCCTGAGGTGACGGTGATGCGCTCGGGGGCGGCGGTTTTCTCAAAAGGCACCGATTCCGGATTGATCGGCGTGATTACACCCGGAGGCAGTTCAGGCGCATCGGTTTGGCCGAAGGCGGCGATGTTCAGGAGCGCAAAGCAGATGGGAATGAGAAACTTCATAACGGGAAGGAGGGGGAGGGGTGGGGCCGGCGTGGGGCGGTGAATTTTACAGAATCTTTCAATGACGGGCTAGCATGAGCGCGGCAATCTTTAGTCTCTCAGCGGCGCTGAAGTCCTGACACCGAGGAATTGAAGATTGGTTAGGCCAGTGCACATGAACGGGCGCATCTATGATCCGCTGCTCGGTCGGTTCCTCTCCGCGGATTTACTCCTTCCCAATCCTGGCAACTTACAGGACTACAATCGGTATAGCTATGTGCGGAATAATCCTCTCGGGCACACCGATCCAAGTGGTTTCGATCCATTAAATATAATAGAGGGCAATCGGATGATGCAAAAGGCCCGCAGGAATTCGCCACCACCTGATAAATTCGAAGGAAAGGGAAACTGGAGACAATTATATAATTATATTAATAAAATCCTAGGCGGAACCGCTCGAGTATTTACTGTTGATGAGCGTCGTAAGAGTGGGCCAGAAATCATAGATCCACATGCGCCCAAGCTTGGACTCGTCGATACTGTTAGGCTTCAGGGCACCCCCGGGCAAGCGATGCTTACAAAAGCTATGGGAGTCAACTTAGGTGTCTTGAGTGGAGCTTCTCCTTCAAGATCTTCTCCTATGGTTAGCGAGAAGGATATGAAAGAAGCTTCAACCGAAGTGAAGCAAAAGACTACAGAGGTAAGTCAAAGAACTACAAGAGGGCGCAATGGGGGAACTCGTATGGTTGGCCAAAGGTCTACTCCCTACACCCAAACTCGTGGCCAAATTCAGTTTAGGGATACTGGTATGCAGGCGAATGGAAAAGCGATGGGTGGTCTGGTAGGCCTTGCCGCAAGCGCTATCGAAGGAACAAAGCAAGCAGCGGAAATGACAGAAGTTCAGGTGAATCTGGTTTACAGCGGCGGCTTCCTGTTTGGCTTATTTAGCCGACCTACAGGTGAAATTGTTGTTCAACAGGCGGCCGATATGAATAGGGTTCAAGGGTTCGCCGAGCATCATGATTTACCTTCCCTTAATATCACTGACCGCACAGTGAAAGTGAGTGAAGACAACTGATCGAATGAGGAAAATACTAGTTTCATTTTTATTGCTGGCGGTTCTTTCACTTATTGCCTGTCAAAAGGCTCAGGAAATTGAAGGACCATCGGTAAAGGTAGAGGCACGATTGCGGTTGCAGACGGATGAGGGGCAGGCAATCGATAAGGAGATCTCACTTGAGGGTGAATCGGGTTTGGAGACCTTGGGAAACTAGTGGGATTTGCTTCCGGCCGTTTTGCGCTCATTATAGAAACCATCCGATCAAACGATAGTTTTACGCAGGAGATAGAGGGTCGGTTAAATAATGGAATCCTTGAAGGCATGGTGACTACCTATCTTGTGCTTGATGGGCAGCGCTATTTAGTCTCTGAGGTAACCTATAGATCGGATTTGCAGGAAGGACCAATCGCGTCTTACTACCCAATGACCGGACAAGTTCAGATGACGGGAAGTTATGTAGAAGGTCTCAAAAGTGGCGAATTTGAACTATTTTACCCCAATGGGAAACTCTCTGTGAAGATGCCCTATGGGCGCGATATTTTGGAAGGCCTGTGCGACGTTTACGACAACACCGGCACAAGGATAGCGTCTGGAATTTATCGTAACGGGGAATACGAGGGCGGCACCCTCGTTGAGAATCTTGAGACTTTCATTCAGGAGTCGATTAGTGGGCAGCCGATGACTGTTCACATCGTCACAATAAAAGGTGCGCAGGTTGTTGAAGTAGTCGAAAAGAGAATCAATCAACGGCCTTAAGCGGTGAATACAACAGGGTCGGCAAAACGGGTCAGTCCAATGATTCGCGGGCAGCAGCAGGGTCAGTCCAATGATTCATGGTTTTGCGCAACGCGTAATAACCACGCCCCTGCGGCACACGCCGCGCCAGCCCTGCGTCACCCGCTGTGCGGGCTCCTCCAGTTTGTCACGTCGTCTGCTTGTTCCCTCGCTGCCTAAACGTTGCTCAGTCCACCAGGCAGATGCCCCACCGGCGTCGGCCTGGTCGCTAAGAATAGCGCCCGAAGCAGGGCTCCTGTAGGACCCGCCCTGTCACCGTCGCTCCGCCACTTCACTACGTTTCGTTCTGTCTCGTCGGTGCCCGCCGTGATCAGACCGGCGGGGCCCCCGCTGCGCCCGGCTGGGTGCCGGTCGCGCATACCCCTGGAAACTGCGATTGCTCGGCACATCGCACACCTGAGCGCGCAGGGTTATACGCCGGCGACCTTGGCCACTCGCGTTTGGACGCTCGGACTTTTCCGCACTTGGGGACAGGAGCGCGGCGTGACTTTTTTGAGCGATGTGACGCCGCCCATTGGGGCGCGGTATCAGCGCCATCTTGCACAGCATCGCAAGGCGGACGGACAACCCTCCGCCCAGCGCACGCCTGGTCGACCAAAACCCCGTTGCTGAACTCGTCATGCCGCGAGTCGGCCAAGCCTTGCCCAAGGCATGGCTGTCGGCCGCCGAAGCTGAAATGATCCTCGCTTTGCCGGATGTTGTGACGCCGACCGGTCTACGTGATCGGGCGTTGTTGGAAACGCTCTACTCGACGGGACTGCACCGCTTGGAGTTGATCCGACTCACGGCGGCCGACCTCGACTTTGTGGGTGGCGTGGTGAGCGTGCGCCAGGGCAAAGGCCGTAAGGATCGGGTGATCCCGATCGGCGAGCGTGCGCTCGCGTGGGTCGGCAAGTATCTGGCGGAGTCGCGCCCGAAGTTGATCCGGTCCGGACGCGAGGAACCGGCGGAGCGCTTCGTGACGGAGCGCCCGATGGCGTTTGCCGTCAAACACCTCTCGGCGGTCGTTACGCGTTATCTTGCTCGGTCCGAAGTGGGCAAGGAGGGCTCTTGTCATCTGTTCCGCCACCCCTGCGCCACGCTCATGCTCGAACACGGCGCGGACATCCGCCAGGTGCAGGAACAACTCGGGCACGCCTGTTTGCAGACCACGCAGATTTATACTCACGTCTCGATCCGCAAGTTGAAGGAAGGCCATGCCGCCACGCATCCCGGCGCGAAGCACTCGCCTCGACCCAAGCCGAAAAACGACGGCGACGACGCGCTTGCAGACAGCGAAACCCGTGCGTAGGTTTTGAGCATGAGCCAAATGAACCGAATCACGTTTAACCCCAAACAGTGCGCCGGACGGCCCTGTATCCGGGGCATGCGCATCCGCGTAAAAGACGTGCTCGAAATGCTCGCGGCCGGGGCCACCGAGGCCGAGATCCTCGAAAGCTATCCCTACCTCGAGCGTGAGGACATCCAGGCGAGCCTCGAATACGCGGCCAAGCAGGTTGACCACGCGGTGCTCTCCTTGGCCACGTGAAGTTTTTGGTCGATGCGCAACTCCCGCCGGCGCTGGCGCACTGGCTTCGCGAAGCCGGTCACGAGGCCACGCACGTCGAGGACGCAGGTTTGCGCGACGCCGAGGACGGCGAGATCTGGACGCACGCGCTGGAAAACGGCGCGGTCATCATGACCAAGGACGAGGACTTTGCGGCACGCTCGACGCAGGCCAGCACGGCTCCGGTGATCGTATGGCTGCGAGGGGGTAACGCGACCAATTCGGCCCTGCGTGCGTGGGTGGAAGCCCGGCTTCCCGGTATCTTGCAACTGCTCGATGCTGAGAAACACCTGATCGAAGTCGTCTGAGCCGATTTTCGCCCGTCCCGGATAATTTCGCATCGCGAGTTCCGTCGTTAGTCCGGCGAAAGTGTCGGAACTGCTCGATTTACGTGAGTCCTCTTTGTCTTCAGAGTTGATTGTTTCGTCTGCGTTTTTTTCGTAGCTAGGGTCAGATCGTGATCAACTGATCAATTCAGATTAGCTGATTTTATCCGACTCGCCTCTACCAGGCTCCGACCTTCCTCGATATCACTGCGTGGTGCGGCCAAGTTACTCCTGCTCATCCTAGCTTGTTGCTGGAGTTCGATCCGTGCCGCGGATCGTCCGAATATTCTACTCATCGTATCTGACGACATGGGGTTCTCGGATATCGGGAGTTTTGGCAGTGAAATTGAAACGCCGCATTTGGACCGATTAGCGAGGGAAGGGCATGAGCTTCACCCAATTCTATAATTGTGGGGTCTGCGTGACGACGCGTTCCGCAATGTATACCGGGCTTTACCCTCAGTTTCCGGGTAAGGCCTCGGCTGCCAATTCATCATTGCGCCCCGAGATGACCACGCTTGGCGCGGTGCTGAAGGCCGCCGGATATAATACCGGGATGACGGGGAAATGGCATCTCGGGCACATTGCGCCATCGCGTCCGATCGATCGGGTTTTTGATGAGTTCTATGGGCTGCTCGACGGGTGTTGTAATTTCTTTAATCCGATCCAGCCGGATCTGATTTTTTACAACGGCGGCATGGTGCGACATTTCGCGCACAACGAAAAGACGGTCGAGTCGTTTCCCGAAGATTACTACGCGACCGATGCTTTCACCGGTCACGCGATTGAGACGCTGCAGCGTTTTGCGAAGTCCGATCAACCGTTTTTCATCAACTTAAATTACACGGCGCCTCATTTTCCCCTGCACGCGCTCCCGGAAGATATCGAACGCTATCGAGGTCGCTACCGAGACGGTCAGGCCGCGATAAGAAAGGAACGCTACGCTCGGCAGGTGGCTTCGGGTTTGTTTGACCCAGAAATTGTCCGTCTTTCGGACGCTGATTCGAGACGGAGTGATTTCCGTGACGATAACAACGTTATCCCATGGGAAGACCTCGATGAGGCGACCCGCGAACGGGAAGAGGCCCGGATGGAGGTCTATGCGGCGATGATCGATCGGATGGATCAGGGGATCGGGCGCGTGATGCAGGCGTTGGATGCAAGTGGTGAAGCGGATAATACGATTGTGATTTTCTTTTCCGACAATGGCGGCTGCGCCAGCTGGCCGGCGGACGAGGAGGAACCGGCGTTCATGGAATACAAGGAGGGTATTCCGGTGGGTGATCCTCGGGGTTATGAATTTGTAGGGAAATCGTGGGGCTGGGCGCAGAACGCGCCATTCAGGCGACACAAAGATTGGACCTATGAGGGTGGGATTGCTACACCGATGATCGTGCTATGGCCGCAGACGGTGAGTCCTGGGACGAAAACGGATCAGCCCGGCCATGTGGTCGATCTGATGCCAACACTAGCGGCGGTAGGTCACGCAGTCTATCCCACGATGAGCGAAGGGCATGCAGTTCCGAAGATGGAGGGACGTAGTCTTTTACCGGTATTAAATGGGCAAACGCGCGAAATTCCAGACATGGGTTGGGCGCTGTTCAGTAATTATGCGTGGCGGGAGGGTAATCGAAAGATTGTCTTCAATCGCAGTCTGCAAGAGTGGGAGCTCTACGATTTGGCGGTGGATCGATCCGAGACTCGTAACCTTGCGGGAAATCATGGCGATGAAGTTGGCCGGATGGTGGCGGCATGGTGGGAGTGGGCCAAGCGTTGTGGATTCAGTGAAATGTGAAGCTTGCGATCGGCGCAATTTCTTCACTCCACGGGTTAATTGTTTAATCCTCGATACATTTGTAGCAGAGTTCAGATCGTGACTGACTGATCTGTTCAGCTTCACTGATTTTACCCCGTCCTCTCCCTATCATGCTCCGACCTACCTCAATTTTAATGCGTGGTGTGGCCAAGTCATTACTTGGAACCGCACTTATACTGAGTTCTTTGATCCCGCTCGCGGGGGTCGAATCTGCCGCCGCTGGCTCCAAGCCGAATGTGTTGCTGCTCTTTGCTGACGATCAGACTTACGCCGCGGTGCGCGAATTTGGACTCACCGATATCGATACCCCGAATCTGGATCGTTTGGTCAAACGCGGCACGACTTTTACGCACGCCTACAATATGGGCTCTTGGAGCGGGGCGGTTTGTGTGGCGAGTCGCACGATGTTGATGACGGGCCGAAGTCTCTACGACGCGGGCGCTCACGAGAAGGAATTGGCGGAAGAAATTAAACAGGGCGTGATGTGGCCGCAGTTGATGAAGCAGGCGGGCTACCGCACCTACTTTACGGGCAAGTGGCACGTGAAAGCGGATACCGCCAAGATTTTTGACGTGGTGCGCCACCAGCGTCCGGGCATGCCGCGGACGAGCAAGAATGACCACAACCGGCCCCATGTGGGACAGCCCGATACGTGGGATGCCGCCGATCAATCGCTGGAAGGCTTTTGGGAGGGCGGCAAACACTGGAGCGAGATCGTCGCTGATGATGCGATTGACTACATCGGTGAGGCGAAGAAGCGCGATGAGCCCTTTTTCATGTATGCAGCGTTTAACGCGCCGCATGATCCGCGTCAGGCTCCGCAAGAGTATTTGGATCGCTACCCGCTCGACCGCATTGCGGTGCCCGAAACTTACCTGCCCTATTATCCGTATAAGGAAGAGATGGCGGCGGGTAAGGAACTGCGCGATGAACAGCTCGCGCCATTCCCTCGCACCGAATATGCAGTGAAAGTCCACCGCCGTGAATACTATGCGCTAGTCACCCACTTGGACGCGCAAATCGGCCGCGTGCTCGATGCGCTCGAAGCCTCGGGTAAAGCGGACAATACGTGGGTGTTTTTCTCCGCCGACCACGGCCTTTCGGTGGGGCAGCACGGCTTGCTGGGAAAACAGAACATGTATGAGCACAGCCTCCGCGTTCCGTTCATGGTGGTGGGGCCCGGGGTGCCGGCCAATCATCGGATGGCGGCGCCGATTTATCTGCAGGATGTGATGCCCACGGCACTTGCGCTCGCGGGAGTTGAAGCGCCGGACCATGTGTTCTACCACAGCCTCCTGCCGCAGATCGCGGGGAGGCAGGGCGAGACGAATTACCCGGCGGTGCTGGGATCTTATTTGGATAAGCAACGCGCGGTGATTCGCGACGGGTGGAAGCTCATCCTTTATCCCGAAGCCAAGGCGGTTCGTCTCTACAATGTCGCGATGGACGAACTCGAAGAACACGACCATGCGGGCTATCCCGGCACTTTGGAACGCCAGCGCGCGCTCTTCGCTGAACTGCTCACCTTGCAAGCCGACCTCGGTGACAAAGTGGATCTACGCGCGGTTTACCCGCATCTCCTCTAAACTTTCCTGAATCCTATCCCGATGAAACTGACTTTAAGAATTCTAATCGCGGTCATCGCTGGTTCGCTGACAAGCCTGCCGGTAACTGCCAAACGGACGGATGACCGTCCCAATATCCTCTTCATTCTGCTCGATGATCTCGGTAAAGAATGGGTAAGCTCGTATGGGGCGACGGACATAGAGACTCCGGTGGCTGACTCGCTCGCGGCGGGGGGGATTAAGTTTAATAACTTCTACGTGATGCCGCAGTGCACGCCGACGCGGTTGACGCTGATGACGGCGCAGAAGCCTTTTCGGCATGGCTGGGTGAATCACTGGGACGTGCCACGTTGGGGCGGAGGAGCGCACTATGACTACGAGCGAAACCCGACTTTGGTTCGGGGAATTCGGGATGCGGGTTACGCCACGGCGGTCGCAGGTAAGTGGCAGGTTAACGATTTCCGGGTGCAACCGGAAGCAATGGTTGAAATGGGATTTGATGACTACTGCATGTGGACCGGCTGGGAGGGAGAAAACCCGGCCAGCGCCGAGCGTTATTGGGATCCCTACATTCACACCAAAGAAGGGAGTCGCACTTACCCCGGTGAATTCGGTGATGAAGTATTCACGAATTTCCTGATCGATTTCATGGGCAAGCATAAGGACGAACCCATGCTGCTTTATTACGCCATGTGTCTGCCTCACGGGCCGCTCGTTTCGACTCCCTCGGAACCGAACGTGACCGAGAATATGGATAAGCACAAAGCGATGGTGCGCTATGCGGATGAACTGACTGGTCGATTGGTCAAGGCCCTCGATGATCTCGGTATTCGCGAGGATACGATTGTGATTTGGACGACCGACAACGGCACGAGTGGCAACATCACTGGCACTCGCAACGGCCATCGGGTCCAAGGGGCCAAGGCCAAGACGATCGAGGCGGGTATCAACGTGCCTTTCATTGTGAATGCGCCGGGTAGAATCAAGGCCGGGGTGGAAAGTAACGCGCTCTTCACGATCGCGGACCTGATGCCGACCTTTGCGGATATTGCGGGCGCGAAGTTACCCGAGCAGTTTGTCTTGGACGGGGTTTCGGTGGCTGACGCGCTACTAGGCAAGTCGGCTAAGTCACCGCATGATTGGATCATGGCCATGGGCGGTCGCAATGAAGCCAAATTGACCGATGCCGGAGTCGAGAATGCCTATGTCTATCGAGACCGGGTGCTGCGCACGGAACGCTACAAACTTTACGTGGATATCCGCCGCACCCCGGAAAAGCTTTTCGATCTGCAAGAAGATCCGTGGGAGCAAAAGAATCTGATCGAGAGCAAGGATCCGGCCGTGGTCGCGGCCCGGCAGTTTCTCACGCATCAGCTTTCTCGTTATCCGGGTCGAGACAGTGATCCGATTTACGATCCGCTGCCCGCGCGCTCATGGGACGTGCCCGTCACGGCGCAGTCGGAAGTCTGGAAGCAATAGGAGGGCGATTATCGGAAGGTGTCGGGCTTTACGGGCCGACACCGTGTCCCGGCCGGGCGGCCGGGTTTGTGATCGAGTTTCCGGTCATTGGGACTACCACGACAACTCTACCGCTCTGTCCGGTCCTACCGTCAGTCATCCTCCCAACGGATTTCTAGTCCGCCCACGTCTTGAGCAAACGATATCCTCGGCGCCAGATGAAGTCCGGGAGCGGATAGGTGAGCCATCGGTGGTGGATACGGAGGAGATTGAAGTCAATTCCACGGCAGGAATAGTGGTTGTCCCTATCGCGGAGCAAAAGCGTGATCGTTGGTCGCCTCGCTTGCAGCTAAATTGGAAGAAGACCGAAGATGGCGGTAGTCCTCAGTCGGGGGCCCCGGCCCCGAGCATGAGGGGTGGGCGCGTTGTGGTGAGGGTCTGTTTTCCTCCGTTTCCGGTGGTGAGAACGGTGGGCTGAGCGGGTGACCTGATAGGTTGCCGGTGGATGGGGCCGACGGGGATGTCGGCGTTCCCAGGTCGGAAGGCAGGGGCGGTTGGGTCACGGAGGGCGCGGAGGTGATACTTACCTTTATCCGCGGCGGTAAAGAGAGGACGGCAAGATTCGCGCGGCAGTCCCGCGAGGGCGGTCGCAGCACCGGCCTGCATTTTGATGACGATCACCCGGACCACGGGATCGAGCTGCATGAGTTTCACTCCCTGATCGCTCCGGACGATGTTTCCAGCCTTCCGAGCAAACTGAGTGGCATGCTCGAAGGCGAGGAAGTCGGCCGTTTACTAGCCAAGTTGGGTGACAAATCGGCCAAAAGGTTTACCGGGAGTTTCGACGGTGCGGGTCCGGTTGGGGGCATGATGCGAATCAATCACGGCAATATCGTCTTCTGCGATGGAACTGAAAACCCAAGGCGGTGAGAAGATACGCCTCGTGAAGTCTCCGGCGGGAGAGGATATTTTTGATGGTCCGGTGAATTCGGAGAAGGAGCGGGCTACCCTCGGCGGCGCGATTCGCCTCCGGCTCGAGAAAGTGGAAGGCATTGAGACCTTGGAGTTCCGCCTCGATGAAGATTTTGAGACAGGGGATGTGCGGATCCTCGCCCCCAAGGGCGGCTCAGTGCGAGTGATTCGACGGGGCGAGAATCATCCGATCGCGTTGGTCAGTCCCGGGACCTAGCCCCGTTTCGTTTCGGGCACAAAAAATGCGGAGCTTACGAGGCTCCGCGTTTTTTGGAAAAGAATAGGTTGGTTGGTTACATTCCGGGAATGGGGTCCTGAGCCGGACGCTTGAGGATAGCGGCGATGATCAGCGAGATGATCACGCCAATAACAAAGCCACCAATGAAGCCCATGATACCGGAGGCGGCCGGGCTGGTCATCATGCGGATCATGCCCTCGGCCTGCTCGATTTGTTCAAGGGAGAGGCCCTGCTCTTCGAGTTTAGTGATCTCACCCTCAATGATCATGTCCTGCATGCCGGGGTTGATCATACCCATATAAACGACGCTGGAAATGGAACCAAACAGGGAGGACCAGAGAGACGTGAGCACTCCAGCTCCGAGGGCACTCCCGTAACCGAAATTTTCTTCGACCGGAATTTCGGCCCGACGAGCCTTCACCGCAAGAATGAGACCGCCTACGGTGATGACAAGACTACTGAGGAGGGCGATGATTTGAGCAGAGCTGATTTTCTCGGGGGAATCATGGAAGCCCAAGAAATATAACATGAAGGTTAAAAGCGTGCCGGCGATGGCCATACTCAGGCCGTAGATGAAGGTAGTTTTCATGGTGGCGACACGTTGAGGGGAGCAGGATGGATTGCCAATAAGAGAAAGGATCGGCGGTCCCGACGGCAGGATGAGTGGCGAGTGATGACTATTTGGACCGGTTAGGGGCTGGCGAACGCTTCAGTCAGATGGAGGGTCACTGGGGCTGACGGGCTTTGCTCGTCGATTGACACCGGTGGGGCCGGGTCGCTTTCTCGTGCTCGGCCTGACTGCCTCCCCAAGGGAAGCTAAAGGACCAAACTCTCCGCCCAAAATTCACCCCTTAGATAGCAGCGCGAGCAAGCGCGCGGCCGAATTCTTTATGCAATTAGAAACGATAGATTGGGTCCTGATCGGGGTCTACTTTTTGATCGTCGTCGTGATCGGCGTCGTGGTGTCCAAGGCGTCGAGTCAGGATGCCGGGCAGTTCTTTTTGGCGGGCCGCAAGATGCCCTGGTGGCTGCTGGGTTTCTCCATGGTCGCGACGACGTTCTCGACCGATACGCCGAATCTGGTGGCTGATATTGTGCGGCAGAATGGAGTCGCCGGAAACTGGGTGTGGTGGGCCTCGCTGATCACCGGCATGGTGACGGTTTGTTTTTACGCGAAACTGTGGCGGCGGCTCGATGTGATGACGGATATCGAGTTTTACGAGAAGCGCTACAGTGGGAAGAGTGCGGCGTTTTTGCGGGGATTCCGGGCGCTATATTTGGGCGTGTTCTTCAACGTCATGATTATGGCGATGGTATCGCTCGCAGCGATTAAGATTGGCGGCGTGATGCTCGGACTGAGCCCGTTGGCGTCGATCTTGGGCGCGTCGATTGTGACGGTGATCTTCTCGTCGATGGGCGGATTTCGGGGCGTGGTGTTTACGGATTTTGTGCTGTTCATCGTGGCGATGGTCGGCTCGGTAGCGGCGGCTTATTTTGCGATCAATCATGCGGAGATCGGTTCGCTTAAGGCCTTGTTTGAGCATCCGAATGTGGCGGACAAATTGACGTTCCTGCCGGTGGTGGAGCGTGATGCGAGTGGCGCTCTGACCGATGAGAATCTCAACCTGTGGATGACGCTCATTGTGATGCCGCTGGTCGTGCAATGGTGGAGTGTTTGGTATCCCGGCGCGGAGCCAGGGGGAGGTGGTTACGTGGCCCAACGCATGTTGGCGGCAAAGAATGAGAAGCATGCGACGGGCGCGGTGTTGTTCTTCAATTTCGCGCACTACGGGCTGCGACCTTGGCCGTGGATTCTAGTGGCCTTGGCGTCGCTGGTGGTGTTCCCGACTTTGGACAGTTTGCAGGAAGCGTTTCCAAATCTAGACCCGAGCACGATCGGACATGACTTGGCTTATCCGGCGATGTTGACGTTCTTGCCGAGTGGTTGGTTGGGACTGGTCTTGGCGTCCTTGATTGCCGCTTACATGTCGACGATTTCGACTCACCTTAACTGGGGGTCTTCGTATGTGGTGAATGATTTCTACAAGCGCTTCGTGCGGCCAGATGCGACGGATCAACAGCTCGTGCGCATGGGCCGAATTTCGACGGTGGTGATGATGGTCTTAGCGGGAGCGTTGGCGCTGCAATTGCAGACCGCGCTGGATGCGTTTCAGATCCTGCTGCAAGTGGGCGCGGGCACGGGGTTATTGTTTTTGCTGCGTTGGTTCTGGTGGCGCATCAACCCAGCCAGTGAGATCACAGCGATGGCGGCGTCATTTATTATAGCCATTAGTTTCAAGGTATTCGACTTTGATCTAGCTTGGTGGCAGGAGCTCGTTATCGGCGTTGGCATCACGACGGTGTTGTGGATTGCGGCGACGTTGCTGACCCCCGCGACTAAAATGGAAACACTGGTGGCGTTTTACAAAAAGGTGCACCCAGGCGGTGGCGGCTGGAAGCCCGTGCAGGCGCAGTTGACCGAGCCAATCGCGCAAACCGACTCGATGGCTCAGCAGGCACTCGGAACCGTGATGGGGATCGTGGGAGTTTACAGCATCCTGTTTGGCACCGGTCAGTTGATCTACGGTAACTTAGGGATGGGAATCAGCCTCATGTTAGTCGCAGCAGTGATGGGATATCGAATGATTGCGCGTGAGTCGGTAAAAGGCCCGAGGGAGAGCTAGTTTAGCCCACTAGGTCACGCAGAAGAGACTCAAGCCCGCCACACCCTCGGCGGGGCCTGAGCACTGTCGCCATTGGAATTACCGTGCCAGAGTGGGCGCCGAGTTTCTGGCCGAGGATTGTTTGGAGCTTGGGTCTCTGCGGGCCCGGCTAAGCTGTGCCCCGAAATCGTTGGGGGCTCTGGCGGTGGTGAGAGGGAAGTCCATGTCATGGCCGGGGGACGTCCACCGTGTAGACAAAATGGGCGACGCAGTCGGCGTGATGTTCGTCGAGCGAGGCATTCACTGTCCGTCTACGAAATCGATTTTTCAGGGGGGGAATCCCTAGTAAGGGTCGGTCGACAAAGGTTGGAGTGTCAGTCAAACGAACGTCAGTTGGCGCCGCATGTTAGAAAGAATCGTAATTCGAAAGCCGGATCAAAATGGCTGGAGTGGAACTGCCCTGCTGGTGGTTGGGGCGGTCGCGGGGGTTCAGATGATTTCGGGTAAGTCGCGCAAAGCTGGATTGAGATTGGGCAAAAATCGTTAGCTGAGGTCGGGATCTTTGGGGGTTGGCGAATTGGGTCACTTGGATCTACCGGATGCGCTCGTCGATGGCGTCGATACTGATGGGGAGGGCGGTTTGGCTACCGAAGTCAGCACTCACGGCTTGTCGCGGTTTCCCCGGAGGGGGATGAGCACGATGGTCAGGCGAGAGATGAGATTTCTGACCCATTGCCGGGCGCGGTCGGATTGTCCGAACGAAGTCGAAAGCTTATGATTTCGGTGAAAACGGGGCGGCAGTCACGGAAGTGTGGCCGTCGAGGGTCTTCCGAAAGAGATCGCGTAGTCGGTGAGTTGATACGCGCTGGCGAAATAAGCCGCGCCAAATCTTGCGGTTACGATGGTCCGCATTGAATTGGCGGATTTCGGCTTCGAGCGCACGACCACTATTGAGGTTACCGCTGTGAGTGACCAACTCGATGTCGGTCTCAAAAATGTCTTGGCTAATTGAAATCAAAAGGAAGCAAATCCACCGCGTAGGGAAGTGCATACAGTGACACACTACTCTCTTACTGAATTCGGAGGAATCTATGCTTTTTTGCTCGCAGTAGATTTTTGCGAACGTGACGCCTGATGATGCAATAATTAACTTAAGTCTAAGTTATCGATATACGGCGTCAAGCGAAGTAAAATGATGGGGAATGGGATATTTCGAAGGAGAAGGAGGGGGGAGGGTTATGCAATGGTCGTTGAAAGGCGAATCGCGGGACAAAAAACCGCCAATCGGAGGACTCCAGTGCATTACGGTGCCAGGCGAGGGGGCCGCCTGAGCAGAGTATTAAACAGGGCAAAGCCGCCGAAGATCATGGCGTATGAAGAGGGTTCGGGCACGGCGGACACGGTGATGTTATCGAAGTTTGATCCCACATTCAGGCTCAACGAGGTTGCGGATTCCAAATTTGAAATCGCGGTCGCCCCGATGGACGAATAATCCACCGCGCTACCTGATCCGGTTCCACTGATGGTGCCTGCAGTGACTAAACCGGTGAATTTCACCACCAGATCGATGAGTGTGCTGGACGAATCCGTTTCAAGGGTGGGGGGCGGAGAGGAATATTCCTCCGGTGGAGGTGAGAGTGGCAGGCAACAGTAGTTGATTATTTTGGGTTCCAGTTCCTGAACGCCACGCGGCCGTATCAACTAGATCTAGGGAGCCAGGTGTTCCTTGGCTGGATGTTCCCGTGAACCACAACATTTTGGTGTTCGTATTGAGATTCAATACCAGCTGTGCCTGAGCCAATGAAGCCTACCAGAGTGACTAGACCCAAAATACGGAACTTAGAAGTGGTCGAATTCATGCTGCTAGTCAAAATGAGGACATTTTTAATGTGGCGAGATTTATATAGATGATCAGCCTAGGATCAACAGAAATGAATGAATATAATTCATTTTATTTTCCTAAGAATCGAGGAATAGTAATCTAAGATAATTTGAAAACCATTATAGAAAAATGTGTGACGTTATGAATTTCTACAGTAGTATCGTTTATTATTAATAATCGTAATCTTATATATAGATAGAATATCTACCCAATATATTGCCTTATTTCGGACGAATTTTGAGGTACTCGTAGATGATAAATTAAACGATTGTAGTTAAAAGACCTTACGGAATTATGCAATTAACCCTACGTATTTATATAAATTAGAATATTTGGTGTAGGGTGAGATCCTTAACAGGTTTCGGCACTAATAACGCCGAAGAAGAAACTACAGCGCTGAGCGGTTGACTTTATTTTTGAGTCTCGGTCTCAAGTGAAAGCAAACCGGTTCCGATTACGGCGTTTCGACGAAATCTAGTCGATGGCAACTCCGGTGATTCAGGTTAAACCGTGGGCGAGGATTACTCGGACCAATGAGGGTGGGATGACTTAGGCGGTTGTTGGATGGCAGCCGTGGTCCATTATTTGTTGCGGGGATACAAAATTGGGTTCAGTGACGTCCTTTGAATGGTGGTGGGGATCGCGCGTTGGCCAATTGCCACGGGTTCGGAAAGATTGAGCGTATTGGCGGGCCAAGGTCGAATCAGAACAGCCGAGATGAGATGTTCTTAACCTGTCGGATCGACTGAAAAGGTGGGGTCCAGATTGTCTGCTTAGGCTGTCCAGGCGCGCGGCACCGCGGTTGACGTCGCGGAGGACATTCTGCACGGCGGAAAAGGGGGGGGCTTGGGCGTCACGTTTCGGGGTGAGTTGGACTGGTCATGCACCTGCGCCGAAGCGGCTTTGGTCGAGGAGTTTGGTCGTGCACATCTGGGGCAGCG
>Ga0222651_1000328_pt1 | contig 33079 bp, 24 predicted proteins | sample AntAcemetagen369_FD_179855 | JGI IMG/M metagenome (GOLD analysis project Ga0222651, IMG submission 179855) | Saline water microbial communities from Ace Lake, Antarctica - #369 | ecosystem: Environmental > Aquatic > Non-marine Saline and Alkaline > Saline | place: Antarctica: Ace Lake...
TCAACAAACTAAAGCAGTTTCGCCGTATCGCGACCCGATACGAGAAACACGCTTTCACCTTTCTAGCCATGATTCATATCGTCTCCGCTTTCATTTCGGCTCGAAATTAGTGAACAGCTCCTAGGCTGCGTTGTTGCCCCAGATAGAATACCGAACGACAACAACACATTGTCGGGGGTAATTAACCTACGTATTGCGACTCTCGGTGGTCGACGACTCGATCGGAATTTAGAAATCATACTGGTCGGTGTTACAGCCGTTCCCCGGCGTGTCTACAACGCTGCTTTGCAGGCGGAAATGGAAAGAGTAGGACCAAATGGTGTCATCGATCTTACTAGGGTAGAGTTGACGGCGGACGCACTTTTGGCATCGGGTGGCTCGGTTTTCCTCGTTCCGCAGGCGGGAAGCTCCGGCACGGTTGGGTCTGGTTCAAGAGTATGGGTATCAGGAAGATCATCCAATTTGTCCAAGAAGCCTGGAAAGTTTGGACAGTTTAAAGGTCGAGATGCGCTCAGGGCCGAAAACAATGTCGCGCGAGATGCCGCAAAAGAAGCTGGGCTGAACAAGGATCAAGCTCGTCGTTTGCACGATGAAATATCTGGCCAAGGTTTCGATTACCAGGAAGTTTTAGAAATAGCTAAAGATATTGGAGGTGGAAAATAAAATGTCGTCACACGAAAAATTGGTATTCGAGAATGAGCTCCGAAAACTGGAAGGTAGTGAGTGCTGGTCTGTAAGAGCTGGAGTCGGCACTGGCTCCCGCGTCACATTAGATTTTGGTAGAAAAATAAAGCGATCAACTCCTTTGACGAATCCGACTTTATCTGAACAAGCACGACATTTCAGAGGTGAATTTGCTATCTTTATTGAAGATTGTTCGTGGCGTTTGGAGAAAAATGATGCTGTTTTGTGCACCTCCAAAAGTGACAATCAGGACGGTGGAGAACTGATAAAATCTATCGCCTCGCTTGTGGGCACTAAGGTGAGTTCTATCATAGCAAGTAGCCCTGCATCCGACCTACAAGTAGAACTAAGTGGTGGTTATTTTTTGAGAACTTTTTCCGATTGTAGTTTACAAGAAGATGATGGCGATAATGTCACTTTATTTACGCCAAATTACATCATCAGTGTTGAAGCAAAAGGAATCCTTTCAATAAAGCGGAATTGACCGGGTGGGAGCGCTACGGGCAGCAAAAAGACGTCATGTCTTGACCTTGACAAACTGCTCCGTCCGACGGCTCGCAACGCGTAATAACCACGCCCCTGCGGCACACGCCGCGCCAGCCCTCCGTCGCCTTCGCTCCTCCAGTCTGTCACGTCGTCTGCTCGTTCCCCGCGCTCCTGTAAAGTCGCTCCAGTCCACAGGGCAGTAGCCCCACCGGCGTCGGCCCTGGTCGCGAAGAATCGCGCCCGAAGGCAGGGCTCCTGTAGGACCCGCCCTGTCACGTCACATGATCCGTCCGCGATGCTCCCGGCCCATGAGTCGTGCCCGCCGTGGTCAGACCGGCGGGGACCCCGCTGCGCCCGGCTGGGTGCCGGCCGCGCTCAGCTCGCTGACGCGAGGTCGCGCGTCCGCTCCCTGCACTTCGTTTTGGTCGCCCAGCGGTTCCAGTCGCGTCGCTCCTTGCAGCCGGGTCCGCATGGCCCGGCGCTCGCGGAAAACCGCGTGCTCGCCCCTTTTGTAGGGGCGCCCATCGGCATTTAAAAGGCATTTAAAAGGGACAGACTTGGGGCATTTAAAAGGGACAGACTTGAAATAGAGGTTGACGGGGGCGGATTTGGAAGGTTCTTTGTATAGATGAGACAGGCTCGGATTAAGGTGGATGCTGAGGAGGGGGAGGCGGTGTATCATTGCATGACTCGGACGGTGAATGGGGAGCGGTTGTTGGATGATGTGGCTAAGGAGGTGCTGCGTAAGCAATTGTGGCAGATTGCGGATTACTGCGGTCTGGAAATTATTACTTACGCCATCATGTCTAATCACTTCCATGTGCTGGTGCGGGTGCCTCAGCGGACTGTGGTTCCCGATGTCGAATTGGTTCGACGCTACCGGGTGCTCTATCCAAAGCCGACGAAGTATCAGACGGCTCGGTTTGAGGTGATTCAGGCGCAGCTGAAAACTGAGGGCGCGGAAGCGGATTCTTGGCGAAATCGTCAGCTCGCGATGATGGGTGACCTTTCGCCTTTCATGAAGTTGGTCAAACAACGGTTTTCGGTTTGGTATAACCGCAGCCACCAACGTTATGGCACACTCTGGGCCGAACGCTTCAAGAGCGTGTTGGTTGAAGCCAAATCAGGGGTCCTTCGCACCATGGCGGCCTACATCGATCTCAATCCCGTTCGGGCTGGGCTCGTAGATGACCCCAAGGACTATCGATTTTGCGGGTATGCCGAAGCTGTCGTGGGTCACAACTTTGCTCGGTTGGGGCTCGCTCAATTGGTCGAGGGTGGTCGAAAACAGGGATGGAAATGGACCCAAGACTCCTACCGCGAAACACTCTTTGGTAAGGGGGCCGCGCCCACGGCACGAGGGGTGTCGATCAATGCAGAAACGATGCAGAAGGTGATCAAAGCGAAAGGGAGATTGCCTCTCCATGAGGTGCTGCGCTGTCGGGTGCGGTATTTTAGTGATGGTGCCGTGCTGGGCGGGCAGGCGTTTGTTCAGCAGCATTTGATCAACTATCAAAAATTGACTGGGAAACGGAGCCGAACTGCGCCGCGGCCGATTCCGCGAGTGACCGATTGGGGCGACTTATCTACTTTGCGGGGATTGAGGCGTCAGACGTTTGGGTAGCTGATTTCCGATGGGAGGATTAGACCCGTTTTGTCATGTGGCCCCAATTTAATTTAGGAACTCCCAGCCTACGAGGTGTTCGACGCTTGTTCCTGAATGGGACTTCAGGGTTATTTGACCGCGTTTGAACTGGATGGTTTTGACGCCGTCGAAATTTTTCGGGATCGGAACCACGCCCATGATGTAGTTCACTACCGTGGGTTTTCTCGGGTTGAGGCGCAGGTGGGTGGGGAGACCGTTTTTGGAGCGATCATTGGGACGAATGGATTCTGCGAGTCCGAAATGGAAATTCGCGGTCACATCCTCAATGCCGATAACGCGGCGGTGGCGTCCGCTCCAGGGGGCGTAGTGACGACCGCCGTTAGACATCCACAGGATGGTGGATTTGAGCACGTTCACATCACGCAGGCTAAACCAGAGGTAGCCTTGATCCGGGAAACTGATCGTGCTCCAAGCGGGGTATTGGCGGGCGCGGGAGGTGACCATGACGAGGTCTTCAAAACCGTCGCGGGCGGGGTAGCAGGTGACGTCGGTGGGGTCTCCGGAGATGAGAGGGACCGCGCGCAGGTCTTTGAATTTGGCACCTTGTTTGAGGGCGGAGTATCCGCCAATGGTCGGGTCTTCGAATTGATCGGGAAAGACTTGGCCGGAGCGGTAGGGGCTCAGGCCAATGTGGCCTGGTTTGCCGTCCGGGCATTTGATCATCGCGTGATGGCCAAGGCTCATGGGGCCCGACATGCCGGACAGCGTGTGGCGCAGGTAGACGTTGGTCTCGCCGTCGCGGAGCTCGAGCTGCTTGTGGGCAGTGCCGGGACGAATCGTTTGAGTCCGGGTGGCTTCGAATCGGTGGACACCAGGAGAGGGTGAGGTGATTTTGGGAAACTGCCATTTGGATGACGCAGTTTCACCGTGCGGCGGGTGTTGTTCACCACGCCATGGCGTGCCGTTCCCACCAAACGGGGCGCAGAAGAAATCACCCCGGAGGGTTTTGAGCAGATCGGGGGTGTTGGCGGGTAACGGCTCGTCCGCCCATGGGGCGATGGAAAAGGGCTGAATGCCACCGGCCGAAGTGCGGAAGGTCACCGGAGCCAGATGACCCCCGAGTTCGGCTACGTGGGCTTCGACTAAGTCGCTGGCGAATCGCCACGATGGGGCCCCAGCTATTTTGACGCGTTTCGGTTGAGCGGAGGACTGCGTTGGATTGGCCACGATTGAGCGAATGGAGATTAATTCTGTTCGAACATTGGATCTTCGGGGTTGCCGCCGGAGAGGATGTAAGCGACGAGGTCGCGGAGTTCGTTGCCGTTGAGTCCGTTGATCAGTCCAGGCGGCATCATGGATTGATCGTGTTTGGTGCGTGAAACGATATCCTTGGGATCTAGCTGGCGCGTTTGCTCCGGCGCGAAAGGGTTAGTCATAACAAGGTAGTTACCGTTTTCCTCGCCGACAATTTGTCCGACTATCACGTTACCGTTTTTGGTCTCAAATCGCTCTGCTTCGTAAATATCGCTCACGACTTTGGAGGGCTCGATGATGTTCTCGAGGAGGTCGCGGACGCTGTAGCGGCTACCGGCACCAGTCAGGTCGGGGCCCATGCCGCCGCCATCGTAGTTGAAGCGATGACAGACGATGCAAGCGGTGGCCGCATACATCGATTTGCCGCGTCGGAATTTGCGATCCGTCAACGGTTTTTGGAATAACTTCATGGCCTCATCGACGGTGTAGATTTGGCCGGGGCCTTTGGGAACATCTGCACCGGAGACGAAGGTATGCACCGGAGTTTTGGAAAGATCGGCTAAGCGCGTGCGCTGTTCGTCATCGACGACGAGGTCCAAAGCATCGCGGCGAATATTACTGATGAAGCCCGCGAAGCTGGCACCACCGCGCCATTCGTGGGTGGTCGTAAACCAGGCAAAATAATCGTGCTGTAATTTGGACGTCCAGCCGACGGTCGCGTGACGTAAGGTGTAGGCGTAAGCGATTTGTTGACGATCGGGGCGACTGTTGCCGGCTTTCTTAACGGCTTCGGCGTAGCGATCGTTGCGGGCGATGAGGGCGGCGCCACCGAGTTCTTCGGCAGTTTGTCCACTCGGTTCGGTGACTTTCAGAAGCGGAACGGTTTTGGCGACGATGGAGGGCGAATCGAGGTAGACCAAGAGTTCGGCTAGGAGTCGGTTTGCCATGGAATCGTCGTGAGGAAAAAGCGGGTCGAGTTTGGTGAGTGCGAGGTCTCGGTCTGAGGGGGTGGGCTGGCCCATCCGGGTGAAGGTGAGTTGCCAAGCGCGGAGGATTGCCTGTTGGCGATCGAGCGGCTGACCAGCTAAGTCGATTTGGCTGAGTGACTTGATAATCTCGGGTTGGTGGCGGTCGGCACCTACTCGGGCGAGGGCAATGAGGGCCTCGACGGCGGTGCTATTATCTTTTTCGGTGAGCGCGCGTACGGCCCAGTTGGACGGGATTTGGCGCTCGATGGCCGTGCGAGCGGCCCAGCGCAGATAGCGGTCGGGATCACCGAGATAAGGCCACGCTTGATCGATGGCCTCGGGGCCGGTACCGGGTGCGTGAAAAGTTTCTAGGTGTTGACGGAGTTTTGCCTTGGCGGTGGGTTGAACGGTGGCGGCGAGGGAGGTGTTTTCTGACCCGATGTAAGTCACGCGGTAGAGGGCCGACTGGGTGCGGCGGCCGCCGACGAGGATATACATCGCGCCATCGTGAGGGTTGACGGTGAGGTCGGTGAGAGGGAAGGGTTTGCCCGCGATGAATTCTTCTTTTCTACCAGCGAAAGTGGCGCCGTCAGCGTCGAGATGAATGGCGTAGAGGGTGCCGTAGGTCCAATCGGCGGCATAGAGGGCGCGCTGGTATTTGGCGGGGAATTTTGCGCTGGTGCCGAAGATGGTGCCGGTGGGCGAGCCGGGACCAATGTTGAGGGAGGCGGGCAGACTGTCGGGGTAGGAGGCGGGCCAACGACCAGCCCCGCTGCGCCAACCGTAGTCGCCGGCGTCGACGATGTGGTTGATGCGAGTGGGCATATACCAAGGCATGCCGATATCCCATTCCATGTCGGAATCGTAGGTGAAGAGTTCGCCGTTGGCGTCGAAGGCGACGTCGAATTGGTTGCGGAAACCTTGGGCGAATAGCTCGAGGGTTTTGCCTTCTGGATCCATCCGACCTACCCAGCCCCCGGGAGCATAGCGACCGCGGGCGTGACCGCGGGCATCCCACATGCGGGGGAGCAAATGGTCTTCACCGGCGGCGACAGGACGGGAGAGATCGAGACCGGGAGCAAGATCAGTGAAGTTTCCAACGGCGATGTAGATGGATTGACCGTCGGGACTGAGCACGAGGGAATGAGGAGCATGTTCACCACGACCGTTGAGGGAGCGGAGGTGGGTGTATTCGTCGAATTGATCGTCACCATCGGTGTCGCGCAGACGCCAGATGCCCTGTTTGAGGAAGTTTTCCGTCACCATCACATAGAGACTATCGAAGGCGTAGAGTACGCCATGAGCACCGACGATGTCGTCCCGTTCTTCATCGCTGCGTTCGTGGTCGCTCAACGGCGAATCGGGCAGCGTGATGTCGAGGGCCTCGACGGACGCTTCCGCTTTGGATCCGAGAGCCGGTAAAGTGATCCGGTAGATGCCGCCGTATTGGTCGGTGGTGATCAGGCGGCCTTGGTCGTCGTAGGTGATGCCGACCCATGAACCCTGTTCCTCTTTGGGCACGGTGTAGAGGAGATCGACTTGGAAGCCCGCGGCGACTTCAAGGTCGGCGGTGGCGGTGGCGGTCGGGAGATCCTGGGCCGACAAAGACAACGCGGCGCAAGACAGACCCAGGGCGACGCTGATGCCGGTGAGGTGTTGAGAGAACGTGAAACGAGTTAGGGAGAGGGACATGATCGAGAGGGGGCTTACGGAAGTTGCTTAAGCGTGACGTGGCGGAACTGCACCGTCATGGGCGGACCACGATGAAGTTGGAGGGCGAGAGCGCCGCTGAGGGAAGTATGGGCGGGATCGGTATCAATCCCTTCGGCGGTCAGGACGCCGTTCACGAAGTGCTGGATATGGTTCCCTTGGGCGACGATGCGGAGTTGGGTCCACTTACCCGAGTGGATGGCGGACTGCAGGGTTTCGACGGGTGTCTCTGGGCCCAAGGAAGTGAGCCGAGGCTTTTGGGTGGTATGGCCGGAGTTGATTTGAGCGCGGATGCCGGGGCGAATGATGATGCCGCGGCCGCGTTCTTCGTAGAGCATGCCGGTGTAGCGATTGATGTAGTCCATATCGGCTTGATAGCCGCCCACGATCCAGTTTTCCGGTTCAATCACCTTGCTGCGATACTGGACGCCGGAGTTGGCGGTGTCGCCGCTGAGTTTGAATTCGGCGGTAAATTCGAAGTCGGCGACGTCGTCCTGCCAAATGAGGAACGTATTGGTTTCGACGGGATTCTTGGCCGTGGATTGTCCGGTAATTACACCGTCTTCGACCGACCAGAATGTTGGGTTCCCGGACCAGCCGGTGAGATCTTTGCCGTTGAAGATTGAAGCAGAGGCGTGGTGATCCGCGGTGGCGAAAGTGGCGGAAAGTAGGACCAGAAGAAGCAGGCGAATCGGGGTTTTCATAGGGGAGGAAACAGTGATGATAAGGTTTTAGCGGAGCGGATTACGGCCGCGGTGGTGCTGGGATTTCGAAAGTGGTTAGAAGGCGGGGCGGTCCGCTGAGGGATTGGTCGTCGTCGACTTCGAGCAGACGTTGGGAAACTTTGTAACGAAGTAATTTGAGGACGCTGAGGTGCTCGGGGGCTTCGGCCAGATTGTGCTCTTCATGGGGGTCGTGACCGATATGGTAAAGTTCTTCAGCTGGGCTGCTGTGATAGTCGCGGAGGAACGCGGCGGCGGCGGGATCGGTTTCGGCCGCTTTTAGGTAGGAGTCCCAGTGGTGGCCGGCGTGGGTCCAAAACCGATCCGTCATCGGTTTCTCTTTGGCCCAAACGTCGGTATGGGTGGTGTAGGCGAACTCTGGATGCAGATTGAGAATGTATTTCCAAGGGCCGACTCGGACCGAACGAATGGGATAAACGTTCTTGTCATTGTCTCCCTTGTGGGTGGCGAAAATCTCGTCGCGATGCCGGTTGGTGCGGCCGAATAAAACGTTGGCGAAGGAGTGACCGTCGATCTCTGTAGGCACCGATCCACCGGCGAGATCGATGAGCGTGGGCACGAGGTCGATCCAACTCACCATGGCAGCGGTCGTTGTATTTGGTTTTATCTTACCGGGCCACGACACGATCAGCGGCGTGCGGATGCCGGCTTCGTAGAGAGACCATTTTCCGAAGGGCCAAGGCATGCCGTGATCGGAGGTGTAGAGGGTCAGGGTGTTGGCGGGATCAAGGTAGGTTTCGATGAGTGTTTTGGTCTGACCGAGGCGCCGATCAATGGCCTCGGCGCCCTCGATGTATCGAGTCATCTCCACCCGAGTTTCGGGGGTGTCGTAGATGCGGGCCGGGATCACGACTTCATCGGGGGAGATGCGGGCGTCCTCTTTGGCCGGCCAGGCCGTGTGGGTATCAGTCCAACCGAGAAAGAGGGCGAGGGGAGGGGCTTCGGCGGGGCGGTTGCGCAAGAAGGCTTCGACCTCGTCGAGGGTCATGGTCTGCTGCAGTCCCCCGCCACCGAGGATTTTAACTTCAGCGGGCACGTAAGCGCCGTAGTGCTTTTTGCCGGAGTGCCCGACTTTGCCGTGAAACACGATTTCGTAGCCTTGGGCGAGGAGTTGCGGCACGAGGGAGACGACGCCCGGTTTGAGTTTGAACTCGTGGTTGCCCACGATGCCATTGCGGTAGGGCATCATCCCGGTGAAGAGAGCGGCCCGGCTGGGCGCACAAGCGGGGGAGGCGACGTAGGCGTTGTCGAAGCGAAGGCCAGTCTCCGCGAGCCTTTGCAGATTGGGCGTCTGGATCCCAGCGGCGCCGTAGGGAGAAGAGTGATACACGCCGTGATCATCCGCGATAGTGATGACGAAGTTGGGTTTCGCGGCAGCGGGGAGGGAGGCGGAAAGCGATAGGGTTAGCAGTAGGGGCAGGATTGATCGAGAGATCATGGGGAGCTGGCGATGGTTGGATGGTGGGATGGCGCCGCCGGAGGCGAATGCCCGCCCGATGATGTCGGGCGTAAAGCCCGACCCACGGCTCTGCAGGGTAGGGCTGAAATGTCAGACTGGGCGGTTGTAGCCGGCTTGGCGGATGGCGTGGGCGAGGTAGGTGTAGCCGCTTTCGGCAATGTCCCAATCGGGGGAGAACTCGCGCCAGACATTTATAGCGTTGGCGAAGGCGGGATCGGCACGACTGAAAGCTTCGATGGTGAACCAGCCCTCGTAACCAATCTCGTGGCAGGTGCTCAGCGCTGCGGCGAAATCGATGTGGCCAGAACCGGGAGTGCCGCGGTCGTTTTCGCTGAGGTGCACGTGCGAGAGGTGCGGTGCGATATGGCGGAGGGCGGAAGCGTGGGTCTTCTCCTCCACGTTGGCATGGTGGGTGTCATACATGGCCCGCACACTCGGGTGATCGGTCAGCTCGAGGAGGTGACGGAGTTGGCCCATGGTGTTGCACAAGTAGCACTCGAAGCGGTTGAGCGCTTCGGGGGTGAGGGTTACGCCAGCTTGAGCCGCGTAGTCACCGGCGGCATGGAGCACCTCGGCGCTGCGTTTGTATTCGTCGGCTTCGATATCGTTACGGGTGAACGTAGCGAAAGACGAATGGAACGGACCACAGAGGAGTTTCGCGCCGACGTCGACGCAGCGGTCAATGTTCCACTTGAGCAAATCCAGGGCTTTGGCGCGCACGGCGGCGTGGGGGCTCACGGGATTGCCTTCGGGAGGGAGCACGGTGACGCAATTCACTTCCATCCCCTGATCCTTCGCGTGGGCACCGAACCGTTTGTAGGGCTCGGTTTCCTGCTGGCTCATGGCAATCTCGACGCCGTCGTAACCGATCTTTTTGAGGCGATCGACGTGCGGGAAAAGATCGTCCGAAACGGAAGCGGACCAAACGAGGAGATTGAAGCCGAACTTGGCTTTCAAGCCGGAGGGGGAGGAGGAATCACTCATGGGGTGGCGGGGCGTTTAGACGGATGCGACGTTGGTCCACTGACCGGATGCCGCGGAGGCCAGAACCGCATCAGTCACGCGGTCGGTCTTGAGGGCGTCACGGAAGGTCGGCGCGGCAGGGGTGCCACTTTCGAGGCCGGCGAGGAAGTCGGCAACTTGATGCACGAAAGTGTGTTCGAAACCAATCTGCACGCCCGGGATCCACCACTTATCCATGTAGGGGTGATCGCTGTCGGAGAGATGGATGGAGCGCCAGCCGCGCACGTTGCTATCGTCGCGATGGTCGAACCATTGCAAGCGGTGAAGGTCGTGCAGATCCCACTTGAGTGAAGCGTGCTCGCCATTGATTTCCAGGGTGTAGAGCGCTTTGTGGCCACGGGCGTAGCGGGTGGCTTCGAAGAGGGCGAGGGAGCCGTTCTCAAAACGACCGAGGAACGCGCTGGCGTCGTCGATTTTGACTTCGCGTTTTTTACCGGTGACGGAGTCGGTGCGCTCTTTGACGAAGGTTTCGGTCATGGCGGTGACGGAGGAGATCCCACCGTTGAGCCATTGGGCGGTGTCGATGCAGTGGGCGAGGAGATCACCCGTGACGCCGCTGCCGGCGACGGCGGCGTCGAGACGCCAGGTGCCGGGACCACCTTGGGGCACGTCCTCGGAGATCGTCCAGTCCTGCAAAAAGTTGGCGCGGTAGTGGAAGATCTTGCCGAGCTTACCCTCATCAATGAGTTGTTTGGCAAGGGTGACAGCGGGGACACGGCGGTAGTTATACCAAACCATGTTGGCGACACCGGCTGCCTCGACGGCCGCGACCATGGCGTCGCCTTGACCGGCGTTCATCGCGAGCGGCTTTTCGCACATGACGATCTTGCCGGCTTTGGCGGCGGCGAGCGCGATCTCGCCGTGCACGTTGTTGGGGGCGGCGATATCGATCAGGTCGATGTCGTCGCGAGCGATGAGTTGACGCCAGTCGGTCTCGGTGGATTCGTAGCCCCAGGTCCCGGCGAAGGCTTTGACTTTGGCTTCGTCGCGGCCGCAAACGGCTTTGAGCACGGGGTGGATTTCACCGGGGAAGAAGTTACGAACTTTGCGAAACGCGTTGGAGTGAGCACGGCCCATGAGGCCATAACCGACCATGCCGACATTCAGTTTTTTCATAAGAAAAGTAGATTAGGGGTAAGTTGAACGGATGACGGGTTTTTATTCAGACCAGCCGTGGTGTTTGCGGACCTGAATCATGGAGGCGAGGATGTCGTTCCAAGTCTGTTGTTTGGTCATCACCGCGTTGGAGAACATGCAGCCGTCCCAACAGATGTGGCGGATCTTTTTGGTCACGCGGTTTTGGCTGTTGCGCAGCCAGTAGCCGGAGTCGCGCACGATGTTGAGTTTGCCATTCGGGTCGGTTGCTTGGCAGTGGCGGCCGGTCTTTTCGTGACTGCCGGAACCAAAGACGGTGCCGTCGTTTTGAGCGACGTGGAAGTCGATGGTCCAAGGCCGCAGGGCGTCGGACAGTTTGGTGAGGGCTTCGTGAGTCGCGCCGGGCTCCCAATTGAAGTTCTTCTTCACGATGCGATGCTTCGGGGCGTTTTCGCCGAGCGTGTAGAGGAGGGTGTGGGACATGTCGGCTTGGAAGCCGAGGACCTCAGGCATACCGACCGCTTCGAGGAGCTCGAGCATGTGCTTCCAGCTGTGCATGCCGCCCCAGCAGATTTCGCCCTCGGCGGCGAGGCGCTCGCCGTGATCTTGGGCGATCTTGGCCGCTTCACGGAAGGTTTGCGCGATGAGGTTGGTGTTGCCCTTGGGATCCTTGGCCCAATCGGCGACGGCGGCGGAGGAGTCGATCCGGACGACACCGTGAGGACGGACGCCGAGATCGCGGAGTTTCGCGCCAATGGCGCAGGCTTTGCGGACTTGGGAGAGGAAGGCAGTGCGCTCTTCCTCGTTACCCATGGCGGAGCCACCACCGATGACGCCCCAGACGGGAGCGACGATGGAACCGGCGACGAGCTTGCGCTTTTTGAGCTTACTCGCGAGGGCCTTGATGTCCTTGAGCTTGCTGTCGATCGAGGTGTGCGGGTCGCTCATGAAGAGGTCGACACCGTCGAACTTCACGCCGTTGACTTCGGCCTTGGACGTGAGGTCGAGCATCTCGTCGAGACCGAGGAAGGGATCTCCGCCGGGTTCGCCTTTGCCGACGATTCCGGGCCACATTGCATTATGAAGTTTAGGGAAGTTGTTTTCAGGCATGATGGGTAACGGGAGGGTTTAAACGTGGGGGGAGGGAGTGATTAGAATGAATTCCGGCGGTAGGCGCCCATCGCGGGGGCGTCCGGGTTGGCGTCGGGGCCGAAGTAGCGGAGACAAACGAGCGGCTCGGTCGAGCTGGTGTTGGTGAAGGTGACGCCTGCTTTGGCGCCGGCCTCGGTGCAGAAATACTCGTCTTCGGAGAGCTCGTTAAAGCGGAGCATCTTCGGACTGACGAGAGGCTGATTATTGATGCGGCCACTGCCTTGCACACAGATGAGACCGTAGGCGCCCGTGTCGGTGACAGTGGCGGTGGTGCCGGGGTCGACGGTGAGTTCTTTGGCGGTGAAATACTGCTTTTGGTCGACCTTGCCGTAGACGATCCAACGATCGACGTAGCCCTGCTCGCGGGTGTCCGCGACGGGAACGGGTTCGAGGTAGTGGTGGTCCTTGAAATTCGGGTCGACGTTTTTGTCCCAATGGAGCTGGTCGACGATAAAGTCGATGTCCTGATGTTTGTCCGCGGGCATGTCTTTGACGAGGAGGCTCCAAGGCACCTCGCGGCCTTCAACGAGACTTTGATACATGCCGAAGACATCGCTGCCCCACTGGGGCTCGTAGGTGCAGAGGCTGCCGGGGGCGTGGAGAATACAAGGATCGATCAACCAGCCGGTGCCGGGTTTGAGGCGGTAGGCTTTGGAGAGATCGAGGATGCCGTTGTCGCCCTTGTTCCAATCTTCGATGCACTGGCGAACTTGGTCGCGGGTGGTGCCGGGTTCGAAGCCCATGAACGTGTAGGGGAAGTTGTTACCGACATTGTTGTGCTGCGGCGGGAAGTAGTAGGACTCCGGCTTGCCTTCCTGACCGACGAGGGCGGCCTGGGCGGCGTTTTGGTGCATGTGATGCGGAATCGGTCCCATGTTATCGAAGAACTTCGAGTAAACGGGCCATTTGCCGTATTGTTTCCAGATGCGCTCACCGATCAGATCGGCGCCGCAGGCGTCGACGGCGTCGCGGAGGGTGAAGCGGTTATTACCGACGACACAGTAGCTGAGGCCTTCGTCGGGCACGCGGCCTTCGTTGGCGGCCTCGGTGGTCGAGGCGAACCAACGCTCGTCGATACCGCCGCGGTTGAGACCGTAAGCGTAAGTGTCGCTCGGATGGAGCTTAATGCGCAGACCGGGCTGGAGGAAGGAGCGCGGGACCCAGGCGGGAGCGAGACGTAGGAGGCCGCCGGAGTCTTCGAGCGCGCCTTCGACGTGAGATTTGACCGAGGTCGTGAGAATAGTGAGATCCTGAACGATGCGAGGAGCCATAATAAGGGGGAATAGGGATAGGTCGCACGACGATGGTGGAGACCTAGGGGAGGGAGGGGTTAACGGATTAAAGAGGTCGCCGAGCAGTGTAGAAAATTCACGACACTGGACAATACTAAGATCCTACCGGATGGCGGAAAATACGGCTAGAACGACCGCGACAAACTTTGGTTCAGAAGCGGCGACCGGATTTACGGGCTATTTGGCAAACCGCAGGCGGTAGGCCCGGGGCGTCTCTTTCATCAGGCGGCGGAATTCCTTGGTGAAATGGCTTTGGTCGGAAAAGCCAAAATCGGTGGCAATCTCGGCGAGTGATTTTTTCGAGAAGACAAGAGCATGGCAGCTCATACGGACGCGCAGATTACGCACGTATTCGTGGGGGGAGAGCCCGTAGGCGGATTGGAACTGGCGCTCGAAGGCGCGAACGGAAAGGCCGCAGAGTTTGGCGAGCTCGAGATTGGTGAGGGTCTCGCTGAAGTTTTGACCCACGTAACTGATGGCGGCCGCCAAGGGGGAATCGTCGGTGCGCACTTGGGAGAGCTTATCGATGGGGCGCGTGATCCCGACCGTCCCCACGACTTGGCCGGACTCATTGTGAAGCGGAATCTTCGAGGTCATGCACCAGCGGGAAGAGTGGTCGAAGCGACCGACCAATTCGACTCGTGAGCGAATCCTCTCCCCGGCGAGCACACGCTCGTCGTCGATGCGATACTGGTGCGCCAGCACGGGGCGGAGGATTTCGAAATCGTTGCGACCGATGATCTCCGCCCGGCTGGTGAAGCTGAAATTCAACATGAAGGCGGTATTGACCCATTGATAGGTCCCGTCGGCGTCTTTTATCCACAACAGCAGATCATCAACATAGTCCAAGAGCTCAACCACCTCGGGTGGCTTGACGCCAATCGATACGAGATGATCGAGGAGACGGGAGTTATCGGGCGACGCGGGCATGGGGTCGATCGATTCAAGCACGACTTCGAGCGGGGGTAAAAGCTCAATTCGGCGCGAAACCTCGCGATGAAGACTGGATCTCTCTGGCGGAATTATGCTGGCGGATAGTCCTTGGTGTGAAGCGTGCGGGCTTGCGCGAGTTGGTCGGGGGAGAACGGGGCGAGGTCGGAGGCGCGGGCGCTGTCGACAATCTCGGCTTGGTGACGGGAACCAGAGAGGACGAGGCTGGTTTTCTCGTTGTCGAGCACCCAGCGCAAGGCGGCCTGTGCGAGGGATGAAACGGGCTCGTTCACGAGGAGTGATTTGTAGGCGTCGGCTACATCCACGCGCTCGGTGATCTCGGCGCGAGAATAGCGGGCATTGATCGTGCCCTCGGCAAAGGTCGTTTCGGGGGTGAATGCACCGGAAAGGAAGCCGTTAGCGAGCGACTCGCGGGCCACGATCCCAATGCCCTGGGCGGCGAGATCGTCGATGAGGGACTCGGCTTCGCGATTCATGAGGCTGTAGACGAGCTGCACGACGTCGATTTTGCCGGCGGCGGCCCACTCGCGGGCCATGCCTTCGGTTTGATCGAAGAGGGAGATGGAGTGACCGATGAAGCGGACTTTGCCGGAAGTCTTCAAGTCATCGAGGGCTTGCCAGACGTTGTCCTCGATTTGGTCCGGGCCGAAAGGGGAGTGGAAAAAGAGGACATCGAGGCGGTCGGTGCCCAGGCGGCGAAGACTGTCCTCCACTGAGGTGGTGACGCCGTCGGCGTTGAAGAAAGTGTTGTGGTGCCCCTTGGTCGGGTAGCGGCCGAACTTGGTCGCGATCGTGACCTTATCGCGATCGGAGCCGAGGCCACGCCCGAGGACGGTTTCGGCGATGCCGTCTTCGTCTTTAGTGCCGTAGAGTGGGGCAGTATCGAAGAAGGTGATGCCAGCATCGAGGGCGGCGCGAACGGCGTTGTGCGCGTCGCTGGATTCGACGCTGCCATAGACGGGGGAGCCTAAGGCCCAAGTGCCAAAGCCAACTTCACTGACGGATATTCCGGTGCGACCAAGAGTGCGGTAGTTCATAAGAAAATAGAGTTTTAACTAGAGGGAGGGACTAATGCAGGGAGCTGATTTTTTCGCTCGCTGCTTTGATGAATGCGGCGGCGTAGGTGCGCCCTTTTTCGGCCGTAGCGTCGCGGGGATCGGGGCCCCAGACGGCGTCGTCTTTGAGGGTGGGCTCACGGTCGGTGGGGAGGCGGTCGAGTTTCACGCAATCGGGGTCGGATGCCATGAGGAGGGCGATTTCACCCAGTGCCGCGTGGTTGACGATGAAGAGATCGGGCGAGACGAGATCGGTTTCGGACGTGGCGATGAAGTGAGTCGCCGGATGACGTTTGTTGGCGGCGACGGCCTCAGCTTTGATGAGATCGTAGTGGGGTTGGCCCACGTGGCCGCAAAGCGTGAAGACGACGCGAAATCCTTCGTCGGCGAGTTGAGCAAAGTGCTCGCGGGCGAGGAGGCTGACGGTGGATTCGGCGAAGTCGAGGGAGTGGCGGGAAAATTCGAGATCGGGCGCGGTTTTGATGGTGTTGGCCGCGATGTAGATGGGAGGGAGGACCAAACCGCCGACATTGGCGGCGAGCCCCTGGCAGAGACCGTGAGCTTTGAGACCATCGAGGCCGACGGAGGCGTGTTTGCCATGATACTCGAGGGCGCCCCACGGAAGGTAGGCGATCGAATGAGCTGACTGGATCGCTTCGATTTCTTGCGGAAGCAACCGCTCGTAACAACCCCAGTGGGGTTGTGAATCAGGGGAGGGAGCGGACATGCTCTCAGTGCGTTTCGGCGAGCGGCGCTGAGCAAGTTGAAAGATCGTGAAAATAGCGAATCACTGAGGCGCTCTTAGACGCTCAGACGCCGACCGGGTCGGGTGTTTGATGAACGGATCGATTCCGGGCGAAAGTTTGTCACTTATTAAGTGACAAAGGATGAGGGGGAGGGGGGATTTAGTCGGGGGGGATGTGACTTCGGTGAGGCCAAATAAAACGCCGCCCGGTGAGGGGCGGCGTGAAAGTGCTGATTTGCGGTAGAGGTCTTACTCCTGCTCGGCGAGCCAGCGTTCGGCTTCGATGGCGGCTTGGCAGCCCATGCCGGCGGCGGTGATGGCTTGGCGGTAGACGTGATCGGCGCAGTCACCGGCGACGTAGACGCCGGGGGTGCTCGTTTGCACTTGGGAGCCGGTCACGGGCTTGAAGTAGCCGTTTTCGTCGGTCTCGACGGCTGAAGCGAACGGACCGGTGTTGGGCACGTGGCCAATCGCCACGAAGAGACCCTTGATGGCGAGAGAGCGTTCGACGCCGGTTTTCGTATTTTTGATCCGAAGTCCGCTGACGGAATTCTCGGCAACACCTTCGACGGCGAGGGGCACGGTATCCCAGACCATTTCGATCTTTTCATGGGAGGTTGCGCGGTCAGCCATGATTTGGGAGGCGCGGAGGGAGTCGCGGCGGTGGATGAGGTAGACTTTGCTGCAGAACCGCGTGAGGAAGAGGGCCTCTTCGGCGGCGCTGTCGCCTCCGCCGATGACGGCGACGTCCATTTTGCGGTAGAAAGCACCGTCGCAGGTGGCGCAGGTGGTGACACCTTTGCCGCCAAAGAGTTCTTTCTCGCCGGGGATGCCGGTCATCCGAGGAGAAGCACCGGTGGCGATAATGACGGTCTTGGCGAGGATGGTTTTACCGCCGCAGATGAGTTTGTGCGGGGTGCTGCTGAAATCGACCTCGGTGACGAGGGTGGACTGAAAGCGGGTGCCGAAGCGGGTGGCCTGCTTGCGCAGGTTGTCCATCATCATGAAGCCATCGATACCCTCGGGAAAGCCGGGGAAGTTTTCCACTTCGGACGTGGTGGTGAGTTGGCCGCCAGGCTGGCCCCCTTCGAGGACAAGGGGATTGAGATTGGCGCGGGCAGTGTAGATGGCGGCGGTAAGACCAGCGCATCCAGTGCCAACGATGACGACGTTTTCAACAGATTCACTCATGGGAAGTTGCTACCCAGAGCGTCAAAAGGCGTTGGCGACAAGTGCGGATGTTAATTTAAGGCTGTCGGGGCGTCGATAGATGACTTTGGCGAGCGGGGCGGTCGGTGGAATTAGGCGGTTGTTTGACGGACAGGTGAGTGGGAGGCGGGCCTCTAGCCGGATGGCGGATGAAGTCGGTTGCGGAAGGGCAGGGGCGGGCGGCGTCGAGCAACGCCCCGACATCGGAGGACGACTCACAGGGACAGGTTAATTGGGGGGCGGGGCGCTGGGTTGGATAAGTAAGGGGTTGCCTCACTGATATTTCCGCCAACCCTTAGGTTATTCTTTCATTCTGAGGGACTGCGACTCCCCCATTATTGTGCTTCTTTTGAAACGACCCCGCTATGGCAGACGACGATCTTGATTTTGGTGAAACTTTGCGGGGGATTTCCGCGGGGCAGAAGGTTTTTGACCGGTATGTGCTGAAGAAAATTCTGGGTCGGGGCGGGATGGGCATCGTCTGGTTGGCGCACGATGAAAAACTTGATCGAGAAGTGGCGCTTAAGTTTTTGCCGGAAATGGTGGCAATGGATGCGGAGGCGTTGGTTGATTTGAAGCGAGAAACCCGCCGTTCGTTGGATCTCACTCATCCGCGGATCGTGCGGATCTATGATTTGGTGGAGGATGAGCGTTCGGCGGCGATCGCGATGGAATACATCGCCGGGGGCAGCTTGGGCCAGCTGAAGTTGGACCAGCGGCACCACTGCTTTGAAGTGGCGGCAATCGAGAGCTGGGTGAAGCAACTTTGTGACGCCCTCACTTATGCCCATGATGAAGCGAAAGTCGTGCATCGAGATTTGAAGCCATCGAATTTGATGTTGGACGAGAATGGCAATCTGAAGGTCGCGGACTTCGGGATTGCCGCCAATATCTCGGATAGTGTCAGTCGGGTAAGTCAGCAGGCTGGTTCGAGTGGCACGCCACTCTACATGAGCCCGCAGCAGATGATGGGCGAGGATCCGGCGGTCACTGATGACGTTTACGCCTTGGGAGCGACCCTGTATGAATTACTGGCGGGTAAACCTCCGTTCTACACGGGTAACGTGATGATGCAGGTGATGAATAAGCCGGCGCCGAGTTTGGGCGAACGGAGGGCGAAAGTAGAGGAAGATGAGGGAATCGTTTTGGGTAAACTCCCGGAGGCATGGGGTGCAACGATCGCGGCTTGTTTGGCGAAGGAAGCGATCGACCGGCCTCATAGTGTGGCGGAGGTTTGGGCGCGACTGAGCGGTGCGACGAAATACCCGAAGCCGGAGAGGCCGGACGAGGTGAGGGTAGGGGCTTCGCTTGACGCCGCCGCAGCAGGACGGGTTAAGAGGCCGGTGGCACGGGCGTCGTTCGGCAACGCCCCTGTCGCAAAGATTTTGGCGGGCGTAGTGACAGCAGTGGTGCTGGTGGCGGGAGCCGGGTGGTGGTGGGGCGTGGAACAACCCCAAAGGCAGGCGGCCGAGGCGGAACGAATTGCGATGGTGGCGGCGCAGGCGGCAGAACAAGCTGCGGACGAGGAACGGGAGGAGGCGAAGGCCCGAAAACTCGCCAAGGAACAGGCAGTAGCGGACGCCCAACGACTCGCAGTCGAACAGGCGACGGCGGATGAAGCGGCGCGGTTGGCGGCTTTGCGAATACAAGTGAGTGTTTCGAGTGAACCGGGAGGTGCGACGCTGCGGTTAGATGGTCGTGACGTGGGGCAAACGCCCTTGCAGACTTCCGAGGGATTGGCACTGGGAACCTATACGGGCGAACTGGAACTCGACGGGTATGATCGCCAGGAACTTCACCTAGAGGTGACCGAACGTGGGGCACGTAATTGGTCGGTTGATCTGGTGCGTTCGAGGGGAGTGGTGGAGTGGGAGATAGATCGAAAATCTAAAGTGACTTATTGGCTCCACGATGAAGGGTCTACGATCGATGGGAGGTCACAGGCGGACGCGGAAGGAATGGTGGGTGAAGCCATCGTATTACCTACCGGCAAGTATTGGGGATATTTCAGTCATTTGGAACAGGAGCGGGTTCCGGTCGCTGTTGAGGTCCCGTTTAATTTCGAGGTGAGAGCGGGAGAGACCACCAAAGTTTCAGGAGATGTCAGTCCTGTGATGGTGAGTTTTAAATGTCCCGATGACCATGGGGTCACTTATCGGCTAGCGGGAAGAAGTCTACGCGGTGAGGTGGTCCATAGAAAGCTGTCGGAACTCAATCTATTCGGCTTGCCGCCGGGGGAATTTGAAGCGCGGTTTAGCAAGGACGGGTGGCCAGACCAAGTGAGGGAATTTGAAGCGATTAAGGGGCAAACTACACAAGTAGAAGTCGAGTTTCCTCAAGGCACTGTGGTGGTCGATAGTGAGCCGCGGGGAGCGGAGGTCTGGTTGAACGGCGAGGTCGTTGGCACGACGCCGACTGAGGGTGAACGAATCAATCCTGGATCGCTCGGTTACACCTTGCGATTGGATGGGTATAAAAGCGCGGAAGTGCAGGGATTCGCCCGCCCCGGAGAGCAGTTAACCCTCAATGCGATGCTGGAGAAATTTCCCGGATTTAGAATTCCAGATTTAGGGATGAGTTTACGGAAATTGGAACCGGGAGTGCTTTCCTTCACCCATCCGGAGACCGGTCAAGCGACCACAATTCCAGTGCCCGGTTCTTTCTGGATCGGGGTGACGGAAGTTACCCAGTTTCAATGGACGGAATTGATGGGAAGTAATCCTTCGGCGAATCTAGGTTCAGGCCAGCTCCCAGTGGATTCGGTTTCCTGGCGACGGGCGGTCGATTATTGTAAACGATTGACCAAGCGAGAGCGATCGGCTGGGCGACTTCCGGCGGGTTATGAGTATAATCTTCCAACGGATATTCAGTGGGAGTATGCGTGTCGGGCAGATGGAATCGCGGAGGTGGGAGAAGATGATTTTTGGCACCTCGGAAACAGCGGAGGCAGTTCGAAGCCGGTGGGCACGTCGACGGCAAACAAATGGGGTCTTTACGACCTATTCGGCAATGTGGGAGAACTTTGTTTAGATTATAACAAGGAGCAGCTCCCGTGGGGGTATGTCGGATTTTTTATCACGAGAGCCGCTTCGTATCGGGGAGGCTTTTCATCAAAGGAAGCGGCAGAATGCGGTCCACATTATCGGATGTTTGACACGCTCGGTCGCTCACAAGCGCACGTTGGGTTCCGAGTGGCGCTGGTGCGGGATAATTGAGGGTTTGGCACCTCATTTAATCTGAACTTTTGAATCCGGGACTGCCGGGCCCCCACAGCGGTTGAACGAGTTTGGATTCCCATGCGTCCATTTTAGTTTGGAGGTGGCGCAAAACGTCGGGGTTTTGGGCGGCGACGTTTTGGGTTTCTCTGATGTCGGTGGTGAGGTTGTAGAGCTCGGGCGAGCCATCCGGTGAATTTCGCGCGAGCAGTTTCCACGATCCATCCTGCACTGCGATCGGGCCGTCGCTCCCACTCGTGCGCCAATACAAGGAGCGCCTTGGAAATACGTTGTCGGAGGCTCCCAGCAGAGGGAGGAGGCTATCACCATCAAGAGCCCAGTCGGCGGGAATCGCTTCGCCGGCGGCTTCGAAGACGGTGGGAAGAATGTCCATGGTGATGACCGGGGTATCGATGATCGAGCCTGGCTTAATCACGCCCGGCCAGGACATCGCCCAGGGCACTCGGACGCCTCCTTCGTAAAGACTGCCTTTGTGGCCTCTCAGCGGATAGTTACTAATAGCGCCTTTCCCGCCGGGGCCGCCGTTGTCGTTGGTGAAAATCACGATGGTCGATTCGTTCAGGCCATTGTTTTCGAGGGTGGCCAAAATCTTACCGACGTTGTCATCCATCGCGACGATCAAACCCGCGTAGTTACGTCTCGCTTCGGGTGTGATGTGTTTCGTGCGTTCGGCATCGTAGCTGCCTTGGCGGGGTTCGAGCGGACCGTGGGGGGCGGTGAATGAGACGAACAGGTAGAACGGCTCCGTTTTGTTTGCTTCAATAAATTCGCAGGCAGCATCGCCGAGTCGATCGGTGACGTAGCCGGACTCGGGCGTAGGGGTGGCATTGTGGCGGATGACGCGGTGCGGGGAGGGGTTCGTAATAGGATAGTAACTACGTGAGCCTTGGAGCAGGCCGTAGAAGTGATCATAGCCTCGCTGATTGGGATGATAGGCCTCGGGGTAACCCAAATGCCATTTGCCGATTAGCCCGGTGCGATACCCGATTTTCTGGAGTCGTTTGACCCCGAAAGTCTCGGTGAGCGGGAGCCCCGCGTGGGTGCCGGGAGGGAGATTAGTCTCGTGACCGAAGCGTTCCTGGTAGCGCCCGGTCATCAGGCCTGCACGGGAGGGGGAACACACGGCCCCGGTCACATAAGCCTGCGTGAATATTGCACCCGCCGACGCGATACTGTCGATGTGCGGGGTAAGATGCGCCATGTCTGGTCGCTTACTTTCTTGAAAGCCGAAGTCGGCGTAGCCGGCATCATCAGCAAAGAGAACGACAACGTTAGGTTTGACTGAATCTGCGGTGGCGAAGTTTAGACCGAATAGGCAGATTAAGCCGATGAGGGGGAATGCGGGTTTCATGGCTTTCGGCTGGGGTAGAATGGATTGGCGAGGCGGTTTGAGATGATGGGAGGGGGGAGATGACTGAGGGGGACGTTGCGGACGGCCCAGTGGTCCATCCCGCCCTTTCCTTAAGCGGTCTCGGGCATGAAGGTCGGGATGATGACACCGTTAATTTGGGGTGGTGTTCCGGTGGTCTGAGCGACGTGAATTTCGCAGTTTCTGGCCCGGAGGGCATACATGGCTTGAGTGATCCCGGGGCGATGGGAAGGGACGAGCCAGACCATGGTGTGGCCGCGCCGGACGTGGAGTTCGCGTCGGATGAGAGCGACCGCGTCTTCGTCTGATCGCATGCAACCGGGACCGAGTAGGGCGCTGCCGGGGTGATGGATGGAGGCGAGGAATCCCTCGATTTTTCCTTCAGTGTTTTCGATCACACTTACGTGCCAGTCGCCGCTTTCGTTCTGGATGAAATACTCGAAGTCTTGGCCGCGGCGGATTCCAAGAATTTCTTCCTCCAACGCGACCAGACATGCGACATCGGCGAGGGTGGCCTGGCGGATCATTTTACCGGCGGGAATTTTGTCCGGGATGCCCTCGCTAGGCACGTCGAGGATCATGTCTTGATACACGGCGTAGGGGGCGAAACCCGCGCGGTTGTAGAGTGAAAATGAGTCGAGGTTCATCGCGCTCGAAACGAGACGCACCGGCTTGCGCTTTGCGGTGGCGAAATCTTGGATGAAGGTGAGCAGGCGGCGGGCGATTCCACGGCCGGCGTAGTCGGGGTGCGCATTCATGATACCCAAAGAAACGTGGGTTTCACGAAGGCGATAGAAACAGGAACCGGCGATCGTGCCAGTTGCTTGATCGACGGCTAATAGACAGCGCCCGGGATCGAGGTCCTCATAGACCTGGCAGAACACTAAGGTGGAGGACGGGTCGCCCGTGAAGATGGCGGCCTTTCCGTTGGCCACATACCAATGGTTGGTCGACTGGTAGATGAGATTTGCGATTGCATCCCAATCGTCGCGGTTCGCGTGGCGAAGTTCGATTCCGGGGGTCATAAAGTATGACGGAGAATGAATTCCACAATCGGCGTCGGGTCGACCAGACTGTGCGGATGGTGACCGACGCCGGGCTTGGAGATGACCTGAATATCGCCCCCAAGGGCACGGTAGCGGGAGGCGAGGATATCCGTATTGTCGGCCACGGGCACGACGTTATCCGCATCTCCCACAATATGAAGCAGGGGAACGCCGGCTTGCGCGAGTGGTTTGAGTCCATCGATGGGATTGCCGGTGAAGTATTCCGCTTCAGTTTCGGTGAGGCCGTAGACCGCTAAGCATTGCAGCCAAGTGGCCGCGCTGCTGTGATCGCGAGGCCAGCTCTTAATATCACAAACGGGGGCGTCGGCGTAAATGCAGGCGACCTTGGTGGGGTTTGCCTTGGCCCAGTTGTAGATAATCAGGCCTCCGCGGCTGAGACCCTCTAGGGCGACTTTGGGAGCGAGCCCGTGGATGCTGGTCATCTCCACGTAAAACGTGTTCCAGATCTTCACGGCCGAAGGAGAGCCGAAAAGGTCGGCGACGTCACAATAAACGACATGAAAACCGCGTTCGAGGAGGGCGAGATCGGTCTGGGGTTCGTGGCCCCAGAACCGGGCCCGCCAGATCCAGGGATTGCCAGGGGCGGCGGTGGCGGGGGTGACGACGTGGGCGTTGCGCCCTGCGATCTGAAAGTCGAAACGATCGAAGCCATGCCAGTCCGATTGTTCACCATGAAACGGGGCGGTAGCGAAGGAGGAGGCAGCGAGGAGAAGCCCCGCGAGGATCGACCAGGAGGATTTCATGGCAGGATTTTTGGTGGGTGGTTGAACCAAAAGCGAGATTCTCGTTTGCTCGATTGAATTTCGATGCGGAGCCGGCTTAAAACGAGCGGGATCGAAGTCGCAGTTTTCGGGCGACGTATGGCGGTGAAACACTGCTTATTTAGACGGCGGGAGGAAGGATCTAAATTGGGAGGACAGGCGTGGATTGTAAGCGTTGATCGGTCGCTAATTTTTGGGAGAAGAGACTTCACCCGATCGAAGTGAGATTGCTTTGACGGCTGCCGAGAGGTAATAGACGGTTCGGGATGAAAGTAGCTGACGCTCTCCAATTATTATTAAGAGATCCGGAGCGGAGGAAGGAGATGCAGCTCGGGTATTTGGGCGGCAGTCCGCAGGAAGATGCGGAGGTTTTTTCTCGGTCGGGCGAATTTAAGGAAACGCTGAGATTACTGGGAGGTTCCGTCGAAAATAGGACCGTAGCTGATATTGGAGCGGGCCGAGGAATCGCGAGTTATGCGTTCGCGAAAGCGGGAGCGGGTCGAGTGTATGTGGTCGAGCCGAATACGGACGACTGGTTGGGTAATGGAGCGATCAACCAGTTGAAACACCGAGAGCGGATGGAGGTTATTTCAAGCTTTGGTGAGGATATTAGTCTGCCGTCCGCTTCCGTCGATGTGGTGTATTGCCGACAGGTGCTCCATCATGCGCGAGATCTACCAAAATTCATCCAGGAGTGTCATCGGCTACTAAAACCGGGAGGAGTGTTCATCGCCTGTCGTGAGCACCGGTCGGACACGCCGGAGGACTTGGCGGCGTTTCTGGGGAGTCATCCTGGTCACGCGTTGCTGGGCGATGAGCATGCGTTTCCCTTGGCAGATTATCTCAGTGCGATTCGTGATTCTGGTCTTCGGGTCCAACTGGTAATGGGCCCTTATGATAGTGTGATTTGCGCTTATCCGGAGTTGACGTCGACCGCCGAACTCGACGCGTTACCGCGGAAGGTTCTCGAGGAAAAGTGGGGAAAGATAGGCTGGGCTCTCGGGGCATTCTCATTCGTGCGCCGGATGGTGATTACCAAGTTAAATAGCCGGCCCGTGCCGGGGCGGCTTTACTCGTTCCTGGCCCGCAAACCTGCCTAGCTCCGATTTTTCGCTTTCCAGCAAGGCGGCAGCTCTCGGGGCAATAAGGGAAGGGAAGACGTTTTGGACGGAAAATTATGGAGTGCTTTGCTCCTCCTTCGGCTCTTTGGGGTCGATCTTTTTTACCGGAGAAGAATTTGGGGTGATTTTGATCGATTGTTTAGGGTAGACCTTGGTGAATCGCCCTAACCGAAATGCAGACGATAACGATCACAGCGTATCGAAGACCTCACTATTTTGAGGAATTGCTCAAAAGCCTGGTTACCAATGATCTTGATGGTTGGGTAATCCATATTTTCGTCGAGTCCAGCCCTGTGCAGTCGGAATTTCGAACAATAGCGGAAGCGATGCTAGATGGCCACCGGTGGCATATTCACTTCAACGATCGGCGGTTGGGCGTGAAGCGAAACCCTTTTCAGGCGCAGCGTTATGTGTTCGAGAAGGGGTCGGAACTGAATCTCTATCTCGAGGAAGACCTTCTCCTCGCTCCTGATGTCACTCGTTTGGCAAGATGGTATGGGACAAATAAAAGTGATGATGAAGTGTGTCTCAATCTAGTCGCAGGGGGATGTGTGAGTTCGGGTATGCTCTCGCACTCGAATCATGCCGAAGTCTTAGTCACCACGCGGGTATTCAATAGTTTGGGATTCGTCGTTTCGGCGGCGCAGTGGGAACGTCACTTTGAGCCGCACTGGTTTGATTTTCCTTTTGGCATGTTTTCGCCCACGGGGGGACGTTTGGCTGATTGGGACTGTGCAATTTACGCCTACGTAATGAGCCGGTCGGAGTTGCGAGTGGTGCAGCCAGTTGAAGCGCGGGCTCGCCACATTGGACGAGAGGATGGTGAAAATTGTGGGGGTAATTTTCATGACCAAGCTTTTTCGGATCTGTACCTTTCGGCAACGGCCTCGAAGACTTTGAACTATCGAAAGTGCGAGAACTGGATGGAACTCCCTCACCCCGTGCGGTCGCACCTCGGGTTGTGGCAGGAAATGGCGGGGCAGCAGCGAATGGGAAGAAAATTTGCGAGGGTGGTGTTGTGGCCGTTGGGGCCCGTTTATCGGGTGAAAGCAGCGTATCGATCGTGGCGAGCAATGCGCCGTTGAAGCCAAGTTCCTCTCAAAGCCCATTCGCTCACCGTTGCCTAGTCCAATTTTAGATTCCTCCAAGTTTGAATCGAATGCCCTGAAGAAATTCATTGGGCAGGAGTTGGTGGGCGTCCTCAGTCAATTGGGGGAGGAGAACGTGATGGGACCGTGGCGAGGGAGGCGCCCGTGGGACATGCGTGGTTCGCGATCTTTCAGGTCGACGTTGTATGGAGTTGACCATGCGCACGGGCACGCCGAGTTGTGTCTGTTGTTGGAGGGGCGCTGTTGTTTCAGCTTGGCGAATGAGGGATCAGTTTTAGAGGCAGGTGATTTGGTGATATGCCCGGCCCACACCCCGCATGCGGAGGCGTTCGTCACGAAGGGACGGGCTTACCGGTTGGTCTGGTGGAGCCTGAACGCGGCGGATCCGACGGTGCATGTCACGCGCTACACGAAGGGGGATGGTTTCGCGCTCGATCACCGGATGAGTCTGAATGCGTTGCCGGCGGAACCACGAAGCCGATTGAAGCGGTTGAGGGATTGGGCGGAGAAGGAGGTGGCTCCGCCCCTTGATGAATTACGCGAGTCGTTGCTGACCCTGACCCTCGCGCTTTACCGTCGGGCGCTGGAGGACGGAGTCGCTCATATGGACACCCGTGAACTGGTCGTGCAGCGTTCGATCGAGTTTGTGCGCGCGAATTCGGCGCGAGCATTGTCTTTGGCGGACGTGGCGGGGGAAGTGCATGTCTCGCCGAACTACCTCACGAGTTTGTTTCGATCGATCACGGGAAAACCGTTGGGGCGCTTTATCGCAGACGAGCGGATGCAGCGAGCCGGTGAGTTTCTGGTATCGAGCGAGTTGAGTATTAAGGAAGTGGCCGCACGGCTAGGGTTCGCTGATTCCTATGGATTCAGCCGCACCTTTAAAACATTTAGCGGCCAATCTCCGACGCAATGGCGAGCCACGCAGCGGGAGTAAGATTTGGTATCTTTTCGTAAGTGATGCTATTGGTGCGGGAACGAGTGTTCTGCTAGAATCGTGGTCTTATGAGTTCACCGACGATTACCGCAGCCTCTTCCCTGGCCCTACTGGGCGGCACCCCCATCGGGGAAGTGGTCTATTCAAAGTTTCCGCACTTTTCGGATCGGGCAATTGAGCGGGTTGGACAAGTCTTACGAGAAGGCAAGGCGTTCGGGTTGGGGCGGTTTCATTCGCCCGAGATCGTCGAAGCGGAGGAGACGATCTCAAAGTATCACGGTGGGCGTGAAGTGTTGGCGTGCAGCTCGGGGCATGCGGCACTGCAAGGCGCGCTGGCGGGGCTCGAAATCTGTAATGGCGATGAAGTGATTACTACGCCCTACACGTGGGGAGCTTCGATCTCATGTATCCTCCATCAGAATGCCATTCCGGTTTTTATCGATGTGGAGCGCGACACCGGATTAATGGATCCCGAGTTGGTCGAGGCAGCAATCACGCCGCGGACCAAGGCGATTCTCGTGGTGCACATTTTTGGGCAACCGGCGAATTTGCGGCGTTTGCGGGAGATCGCGGATAAGCATAGTTTGGCGTTGATCGAGGATGGGAGTCAGGCTCACGGCGCGATGATTGATGGGGTGCGAGTGGGCGAGGTGGGCGATGCGGCGGGCTTCTCCTGTATGGGGGGCAAGGTGCTGCCAACGACGGAGGCCGGATATCTCGTGACGCCGAACAAAGCGGTGTTTTGGAAGGCGGCCATGATTGGCCAACACATGGGGCGCGCACCAGATGAAGGTTTCCCGGAGGAACTGCGACCATGGGCGGATTCGCTGGTTTACACCTACCGAGTGACGCCATTGAACGCCGTTTTACTGACCGAGCAATTTGGGCGGATCGAAGGCTGGATTGCCGAGCGACGGCGGCACGCGGATTTGTTTCGCGAGAAACTGCAAGGCTCCCAGTTTTTGAAAATGCCCGATTATGCAGCAGGCGTGAAACCGGTGTATCATTTAGTCACCATGAGTTTCGATGCCGCGGCCGCCGGAGTGTCGCGGGACACGTTTGCGGCGGCCCTGAAAGCGGAAGGGATGTTGGCATTTGGCTACGTGCCGTCACCGATCCCGGATTGGCCACGGATGCACTGGCAAGGTTACGCGGGCCCGCGAGTGTCTTGGATGGCTGCCTTGGAGGCGTCGAGCGTCGACTATCGGGATATGTTGATACCGAATTGTCGTTGGCGGGTGGCGAATACGATTGAGACTCGTTTCGATTTTGTGGACCCGCAGGAAGCCATGGTGGAGCGCATGGCGGAGACGATTTTCAAAGTGGAGGCGAACATAGAGGCGTTGCGTGAATTCGAGCGCACCAAGGGAACCGCGGATTCGACCAAACGCTCATGAAGGCTGGTTTTGGCAAGAGTGATATTACCCCGCGACTCGGCGTGCAGTTGGCGGGTTACGGACCATACCGAAATCGCGCGGCGCAGGAAATTGTTTCACCGCTGAAAGCTCGCGCGATGATGGTGGTGCAGGGGAAGGTGCGCGTGGTGGTGGTGAGTGTGGAGTTGACGGGACTGCCGCGGGCACTTGATCGCCGAATACGTGAGCAGGTTGCGAAGCTGACACGAGTCCGCGCCAGCGACGTTTTTCTATCGGTGACCCACACTCATAGTGCCCCCTCGGTGGGCGGGATGTTGGGGTGGGGGGAAGCGGATGCGGTGTATGTTGAAACGTTGCCGAGCCGAGTGGCGGCGGCGGCGGTTGAGGCCAAGAGTCACTTAACGGAAATCGAGTGGCGGCAGGGAGAGGCGACTGGTGCAGGTATCGCGGTGAATCGAGAAACCGATGCTGGGTTTGCCTTAAAGGCGGATTTTGGCGAACGAATGAAATCGAGCTGGCGTCCCGAGTATCCGGAGCAAACCGATCCGTCGGTGCGTGTTTTGGCGGCGTATGCTGATCACAAGTTAGTCGGACTCTTGCACCATTTTGGCTGTCACCCGGTGGTTTACGGGGAGAAGACAAATGCAGTGCACGGAGATTTCGTGGGCGAGGCATCGAGACGGTTGGAGTCGGTGCATGAGGGGGCGGTGGCGTTATTTTTACCGGGGGCGTTGGGCGATATTAACCCGAAGTTGAATCATCGAAACCCTGATGAGTCTAAGCAGGCACTTGACGCGATTGGCCGACAGTATGCGGGGGCGGTGGAGCGCGGTTTGAATCGGGCGTCGCCGATGCAGGGGGATGGGCTGAAATCGGTGCGAAGAGATGTGGTGTTTTCGCGAAAACCATGGACGCGAGTGGCGATTGAGCGGCGAATCCAGAAACTACAGAAAATATTCTCGGCACCGGGGATCACGGACCATCCACACCAGGGGGGGGAGCCGCCGTTGCTGACTAACGGAATGGAGTTGGCGCGGTTAGAGGGGTTAAGGTCGGTGTGGATGCAGTTTCAAGGAGACCAGCAACCCAACCCGCCGGTCACTTTACACGGGGTGAAGCTCGGATCCCTCGTGCTGTTGGGATGCGGTCTCGAACTTTACCATAGTCTGCAGTCGAAGATAGTGGAGCAGGCAAACCACGATCAAGTTTGGGTGGTGAGTTTAGTGGGCGGGATGGGCTACGCGCCGGATGAGGCGGCGCAGCAAAAGTCTGGATACTCCGGAGATTTTGTGCCGCTCATTTGTGGAGAAATTCCTTTTGATGAAATTTACCGAGAGTTACCCGATGCGATGATTCGGTTGGCCAGCGAGTTGTCCGAAAAGTAGCTGGACTCAGGCATTATCGGGGATCGATTTGCCTGAGACGACGGGAGAAAGCGGAGATCATCAGCGGACTTCTACTTAGCGACTAAGGTGACGCTGGTCGAAGTGTATTCGGCGCTGAAGCGGGCATCGACCTGGTCAAATTTCCCGTGGATTGCTTTCGCTTCAATTACGGGAATGCGGGTGCCGGACTTTACGGTTTCGCCGGCAGGAACATGCAGGATGCCGCCGAGGTTGGCGGTTCCGCTCACCTTTAGACTGCCGGCGGAGGAAGTCGACACGGTGCCGGCGGTGAAAAGGTCGGCGTCGATGGCGCCGTGTCCGGCGATAACCGCTCCTGGCATCACATCGACCCAACGAAGGGAAGAGAGTTGGCCGCCCTGAAGCGTGACTCGGGCGTTATTGGCTAGGCGGATTTCGTTGCGTCCGGTCAGTTTCGAGCCAGCCCCAATGATCAATTGTTGTTCAGTTTCCCCTCCTATTTCGAGGGCGAGAAATTCGAGGTTTCGCTCGGCTCGAGCGGTGGCGGGTTGGGCGCCGCGGTTGTGCAGGTGGGCGGTCCAAGAAAGTTGCGGGGCACCGGTATCGGTCTGATAGGTGATGCCGGCATTGGTGTAGGCGTAGTCCGACCAATTTGCGGCGGAAGAGAGTGTGGCGCCGTCACCACCGATCCACTGATGGTAAGTGTTGGCGAAGCCGCGCGGCTCGGTGACGCGTTCACCGAGCAGTAGTTTTTCAAGACGAGTGACGAGCGGGAGATGATTCCCGGCGATATTTTTGGTCTCAGCTTGATCGGCTTTCAGGTCGTAGAGTTCGAGGTGAGAGTCGGAATCGCGAATCAGTTTATAGCGGCCGTGGATGATCGATTGCTGCTGACCTGCTTCATGAATCAGAAAGTCTCGTTGACGCGGTTCGCCCGTTTTTAGGAGGAGGGGGGCGATTGAAACACCGTCGATTCCCAATGGTTTGGGGGCGCCGGCGAGATCACAGAAGGTGGGGAGTAGATCCGTGACATCGATCAACCGGTCGGTGCTCGTGCCGGCGGCGAGTCCGGGCCATCGAATGATGGTGGGAACCCGGATTCCTCCCTCATAGATTTGCCCCTTCTGACCGCGCAGACCGCCGTTGGCTACGAACTCATCGCGGGCATTGTGTTGCGGTCCACCGTTGTCGGATTGAAAGACGACGAGAGTATTCTGGGCGACCGAATCGGAGGTGTCGCCATCGCCGTTAGGATCTTCGAGGGCGGCGAGGATATTACCGAAATGAGCGTCGATGCGCGTGACCATCGCGGCCCATTGGCGAGCTTGAGGCGAAAGATTAGGTTGATCATGATACGCCGCGTCCCACTCGGGCAGCACCGAGACTTCGTCAAAAGGCGAGTGGGGGACTTGAGCCGCAAAGAGTCCGAAAAAGGGTTGCCCGGTAGAGTTGTAATTTTGCGCCTGGGTTCGCACGAAATCGAGCGCGGCAAAGGCGTAACTGTCATCGCAGTAAGCTACCGCGGGGTAGTCAGGGTGATTTTGGAGCGCGGGGGTGTCGGGGTAGTTGGAGTTGCCGGCAATTTTGGCGAGGGAGTTGGGGACCAGTTCCAAACCACCAATTGATCCGGGTTTGGCTGGTGCGCGCCAGAGGGTGGGTTGATAAAAGGTGTGGGCGCGGACGTGGTGGAGCTCGGCGAGGACGTGTTGATAGCCGTGGGCGGGGGGGAGAGTCTGCAGGTTGTCTAGGGTGGGCGACTGCATGTCTTTAGAGCCGCCGTAGCCCCATTTGCCCCAATAGCCGGTGACATAACCCGCTTGGGAGAGCACGTCGCCCATGGTGAGATCATCGGTGCGGATCGCTTTCTTGGCATTGTCGGGATCGTTGCGATCTGCGAAAGTGTGACCTTGGTGAAAGCCGGTTTGCTGGGAGGAGCGAGCGGGGGAGCAGACGGTGCAGCCGTAAGAACGCGTGAAATTCAGGCCTTGCGATGCCAGTCGATCGAGGGAGGGAGTTTTAACCGAGGCAAGTCCCTGAGCCGGTCGCTCTGCTTGGCCGTTGGGACCGATCGATCCCCAGCCCATGTCATCGACATAGAGATAGAGAATGTTGGGTCGGGGAGGAGTAACGTCCTCCGCGAAGACTGACGATATGGAGAAGAGAATTAGGGCGGCGAACGAAAGGGGCGATTTCACTACAGCTGAAGAGAACGAAAGAATGCACTATGGGCAAATACCGATCGCATCGGTTCGGGCCACTGGATTTCGGCTAGAAGTTCTCGGCCGCTAATTTAACGACGCCGATTTCTAGCAGCAGATTGGCGAATCGACGTTGTTCCCCGGTGGAAATCATCAAAGTTGTGCGAGGGGAGGCGATTTTTTCGCAAAATGCCCAACGTTCCATTTACTTCCAAGTTACGGTGGAACCAAGTTTTTCCCGGAAGATGGCGGTAATCGGAGGAAAATAGCCCGTGGGTGGTTCCATCACGGTGGCCGCTTGCACGGGAATCGCGGTCAGGAGGGCATCAAGCACAGCGATGGCATCGGACCATCCTGGGGGCGAGATTCAAGTGCACAATTTTGGCGTTCGGGCCGCGGTTTCCGGCGATGGGAAAGTTGCCATCTGCAACAAGAACTTGAGAAAAATGCCTGATCCACCGAGAGCGGAGAGGATTTCAGGATGGATGAGTTGGGAATTGAGCATGGTTTTGGGTAAGTGGCATCACGGAGCTTCGAGTAATCTCAGAAATCTGAGGGAATACGGGGCGACAGTTTTGTTTGAAAGGAGAACAATGATCGCGCGGATCGATATAAATGAGATCGCAGTAAAATTGCGAAAGCGACTTCGGGCTTGGCGAGTAGGGAATCAATGCTGAGTTTAAGGGATGTTACCCTTAGCAGCTGTTACCCCCGACGTCAGCACAGGTTGGTTGATTGGCACCTTGATTGCGGCCATTGCGTTGATTTTGTTTTTGATTCTGAAATGGAGAGTGCAGGCGTTCATTGCGCTGCTGCTGGCGAGTGTGTTTGTGGGGGTCGTTTCCGGAACGATGGAGCTCACGGAGGTGGGCGATACGATTAAGGATAGTATGGGCTCCAGTCTCGGTTTCATCGCCACGATCATCGGTCTGGGGGCGATTTTTGGAGCAATGATTGAGCACAGCGGGGGCGCCCAGAGTTTGGCGAATGGGTTGTTGAAGTTCTTTGGGGAGAAGAAAGCCAACTGGGCGATGTTGATGACAGGGTTCTTGATTTCGATCCCGGTGTTTCTCGATGTGGCTCTGGTTATTATCGCGCCGATTATTTAT
>Ga0222651_1000329_pt1 | contig 33067 bp, 30 predicted proteins | sample AntAcemetagen369_FD_179855 | JGI IMG/M metagenome (GOLD analysis project Ga0222651, IMG submission 179855) | Saline water microbial communities from Ace Lake, Antarctica - #369 | ecosystem: Environmental > Aquatic > Non-marine Saline and Alkaline > Saline | place: Antarctica: Ace Lake...
GCCTCCACGGGAGTAGACGTCACAGGAGTAGCCGCCGCCACCGGTGTTACCGCAATAGAAGCAGCAGACGACGCAGAATTTCCCGCCGGGTTGGTGGCCACAGCGCTGAACGTGTACGGGGTGCCATTAGTTAAGTTAGAAAATGACGCCGAAAAAGTTTCGCTGTTCGTGGACACGATGATTCCGCCAGGAGAGGACGTCACCGTGTACCCGGTAATCGCAGACCCACCATTGCTACTGGGTGCAGTCCACGTCACACCAACACTCCCATCCCCCGCAGTAGCGGATGCTCCCGTGGGTGCATCCGGGACGTTCGATACCGTCACCGCGGCAGACGCTGCGGAGGGCCCCGAATTTCCGACCGTGTTGGTAGCAACAACGGTGAAGGTGTAGGAGGTGCCATTTACCAAACCAGAAACTGTCGCCGATGTTCCACCAGTCGTGCTGGCGGTGCCTCCACTGGGAGAAGATGTGACCGTGTAACCGGTGATTGCGGAGCCACCATCACTAGTCGGTGCAGTCCATGACACCGTGGCACTAGCATTACCGCCCGTAGCAGAAACCCCCGCAGGAGCATCAGCAACATTCGCCGATCCTCCGCCGGTCACCGTGTGGACGGTATTGTCGGCAAGTGTCACGATCCCGGCGGACAACGCGCGGCCATTAAGGGTGGAGCGTGCGCCCAAAGTCACCGCGCCGGCGGAAATAATGGTCCCAGAGAAACTAGAGTCGGCTCCCGTTCCGACCGCACCGAGCACTCGCCAGAACACGTTGTGAGCCTGAGTCCCACCAGATTTACATAACTAGTCGCTGCTGTGTTCAATGCTGCGTCGATGTTGAATATAAATACAGCGTTCGAATCTCCCTCACTGTCCAGAGTCATTACCCCGGTGAGCGCGAACGCTCCGGCTGAGTAATACACACCAGGAGTGTAGGTCCGCCCGTTATTGTCCCCTGCGAAGGTGGCGTCAGCAGGACGGGTGCGCGCGTCATTGTACGCAACCATCCTGTCGTTTTGAGCTTGGTCAGCAGCAGCATTTTTGTCGTTTGTTGTGCCACTGACAAGACCAGGGGGGAAGCCGGAGATAAGACCGCCAGGGCTCAATCCGAGATCGCCACTGATTGTGGTCCCCAGAGTATTGGCGATACCTGTTGCACCCAATACCGAATAGCTGCCCGCCGTGCCCAAGTCAATGGAAGCCGCCGATGCGGATGCCTGTGCTGCCGCGCCCAAAACCGACAGCAGAAGTATGCCAATTACGGAACCGACCTTTAATTTAGACATAAAGAACTAGCCTACCCTTTATTCCTGATAAAGGCGGCAAACTCTCTGGAAATGAGTTTTCTCCCGCTAACGGAAGTTTTCTCGAATCCGCCGGCAGATGTTGTGGCGGCCAGTCAACACCTTGCCTGTTATGCCAAAAAATCCGCGGATTCTTGATCTTAGTGCCACCCACCAGCCACACGACGGAGAAGAGTCGGTCGCGATTTCCCCGCCGATCTGTGAGGCCCTCACGTTAATTTCTTCGGTTGTTTCTAGCCTTGCACTGGTGGCCTGAGACAAGCCCTCCATCCCCCTAGTTAGTGCTCAGTGTGAGGAGATACTGCCCTCCACCCAGAGTGATTTTGGTAGTGAACGGGACGCCTGGCGCAAGTCTGCTGACGCGGTCGAGCAACCATGCCGATGCGTGTTCGGCGTCTTCCTCGGTGGGGCACCGCGCAACGGCCTCACGACCACCTTTTTTGGACAGTCTCCCCACTGATTCGAATATGGGTGCTGGGTCACTGACAAACAGCTCTTTCGACCAGGGGACAACCGGAGCAATCTTGCCCCTCATCGTGTTGCAAGAGCGGTGGGCCAAACGCCCTGCTGTGACCGTTCCTTTTTTGGCCTTTGAACCAGCAAAGTTATCTGCGCTCGGGCCAAGTTCAGAATTCACTGACGCTTCTGGATCGACAGCCGCATCGCACAGCCAACAGCGCCAGCCATCCCGCTCGCCTAGCTCATTCAAATCCGCCATTTAATCCACCGTCCCTCTTATTAACGTAGTCACTATGTCAACCCCAGAGATTGAGGCCTAGACCGCAGCGGAAAAACCCACCAGGGGAGGGCGCGATTCCCCTGCGAATCCTGGGGTGTTTCACCGGGGCGACAACTATTTAGAACTAGGGAAAGCTCGAAATGTGATTGAATCTGACCGAACCGAGCCAGAAGCTGTCTATAAAATTCTCTCAGACATTCGGGATGAAAATTTTCGCACCACTTTTGCCATTCGAGCCATTGCGAAGTTTCTTCTTCTTAGTGCAACATACGGGATTCCCGCGGCCGTCCTGCTAGGAATCGGCGCGCTCAGTGGGCGTGACGACTCTTCACTCTTCCTTCTCGCGGGGCTTTCTCTGGCTTTCTTAGGCCTTATCCACACCCTCTCCTCCTCTTGGGCTCAGTTCAGGAAGTCCCACTTCTGGTAACCCTCGCCCCCTTTAGCAGTACCCACCCTCCAGCCCGTGAACGCTTCGCTCTCGAGCATTTGGGATTATTGACAGCCTGCAAGCGCCCGCTCTCTTTCTTTCTTGAGTGATGTAATCGACTCCATTGCTGTGAGCGAAACGTTCAGCCCCCGCCGCAGGGAGATCCCCGGCAGTGTTCAGCGGCTACTTGTGAGGGCTCCTAATGTTGTCGGGGTCGTCTTGGCGAACACGAGGCGAATGGAACCCCTGGCATCCCCACTGCGGACGAGGTGCGCTACCGTTCTACATCAGTGAATTTGGCGGCCTGTAGCCTGTTGACGGGTGTTTGTCATCGTCTCGTAAGTCTGAGTTCCGTGGTTTTCGGCGGTTTACAGCGTCAGTCTGTGATTGCTAAGTAGCGTCATTTCGCGAGTAAGCGGACCCGTCGTGACTCCGGCCGCGGTGTGTTCACCCTTTGGGGTGCTCCGAAGTAGCTGTGCGGGGTCTTGTCCGTGTCTCAATATTGCAGCTCCTGGCACTAAGCCCTAAGGGAGCACTCACGGCAGCCATTGCGCATAGGGTCTGGTCCCGTTGTCGTCCGAGATCGCGCGCCACCGCTTCGTCCATGCGCTGCGCAACGTCGTGGGGAGCCAGGGAACACTGCGGATTTCTGGCGGAATGAGCGGGTCGTAGCGAGTGGCTCGTTCGAGAGCGTGCGCCAGCCAGAGTCGGCGAACAGTTGACGGTTGCGAGGCGTCGTCTCTATCCAGAGCCTGCGTGATTGCGTCGTATGCGGTGATGATGGGTACCGAGGGCCACAACAACTCCGCAATCTCAGCGGGTTTAACCGCGCCACGGATATTGAGTGCGGTCGCGGTCGCCGTCACGAGGTGGCTACTGAGAGCTGAATCGAACATGTCGTGAAGGTCGTGGACGCTCGCGAAGAGCCCTGTTGAAATCGTCGCGGCGCCGGCTGCGAGCAGTTCCCTCCGCAGGCCGTCACGAATAGCGCGATCACGCTCAGGAGCGCTTATCGCGACGAGGTGCCACGTCCCGTCCCAGCGGATACTCCCGTCATCCTGCCCGAAAGCGAGCGCCAAGCCGATTCTGTCGCGCGCCTGCCGTGCGTGGCCGAGGCTGGTCAGCATAAGCGAGCCAGCCCTTCCGCGGCCGTGCTGTTCGACTTCGCCACTCGCGGATAGACGCCTAATCGCTAAGCGAAGCGTCTGATCAACAATGCCCACAGCGTTCGCCGCGTTATAAATAGTGCCGAGGTCAATTGAGCCCACTGAGGGAAGGAATGCCTCGATTACGGTGCGCGGCGCGATGTGTTCGGTCACCCGCCCAGCTTCCGTTCCATCGTCGTGTAGCGGTTGAAGCCGTAGAGGGGTGCGAGCAAACCGAGCGATTCCGTCGTGATCGTCTCGAAGCCCAGCCTCCGGTAGAGCGCCTCAGCGCGAGGGTTTGTATCCACCACGGAGAGCTGTACGCCTTTCAGACCTTGACTTTGCGCATGGTCAACCGCCGCGTCAAGAAGAACGGTACCGACTCCACGACCTCGTTTGTTGCTGTGGACGCAAATCCCGTCAAGGATGAGCACGTTCGCGCGTTTCTGGGGGGACAGCACACTGAGCACAAGCACGGCTCTCACCGCTGCGACCAGGGACAGCCCTGCCCTCAGCCCGCTCCAGGATATGTCGGCAGCTCCTGCGCCCCCCTCGTGGTAGCCGCAGACTCCCGCGACCTCTCCTCCGATTCGCGCGACAAGCATGCGGTCAGGGCGAACGGCTGCCTGTATTGTTTCCCGTCCCGTCGCATCGCTGGTGAAGGCCGGCCTAAGTTTTCGCCGGAATGCCTCCCAATAGAGGGAGCCCACCCGCTCTCGCTCTGACTCTTCGAAACCGTGGCACACATCGATTGTTGTCATGCGCCCAAACTATCGTGTATGTTACGAACGTGCCAATTAAGAGAAGAACGCAACGCGTAGTGGTGGGTATTGTTGTCGTGATTGGCCTGATGGTGGTGGCCGGTGGCGTGATAGTTGCCGGGAACAGCTACCGGTTCGACGAACGGTCCCTCACAATTCCTGTCGATGGTGGCCACCTTCAGGCTGTGCTCACGACGCCTCGGGGTGGCGAGGCAACCGGTCTCGTCGTGATGGTGCACGGGGATGGACCCATCGATGCCACGGGGGATGGCCTGTACTACCCATGGTTCGAGGGTGCAGCCGACGCGGGGTGGGCGACCCTCTCGTGGAGCAAACCAGGGATTGGTGGGTCCACAGGCGACTGGCTCGCGCAAACCCTTGACGACCGCGCCGCGGAAGTCGGCGTCGCGCTCGATTGGGCAAAACGGGAACCTGGCGTGCCCAGCGACCGGATCGTGCTCTGGGGTGCCAGTCAAGCTGGCTGGGTGCTTCCCCAGGTCGTTGCAGCACGGAGTGACATTGACGGTGTTGTGGCTGTCAGCACAGCGGTGAATTGGCTTCGACAAGGACGGTACAACCTCGAATCAGAACTTGACCACCAAGAGGCCAGCACAGCGGAGAGAACGCAATCCGTCAGCGAGAGCGACCATGTTCGCGCCATTTTGCAGCGCGGCGCGTCTTACGACGAATACCGCGCCGAAACCCCGAAGCAAAATCCGATGTCACGTGAGCGCTGGAGATTTGTCACGCTGAACTTCCAATCCGACGCGACAAGCGACCTTCGAGCCGCCGCTCCCCGCGACATCCCCTGGCACCTCATGGCAGGCACGCACGACCGTAACGTTGATATCAATGAAACCGAACGCGTCTATAGGGATATTCTCGGCGACCAACTCACCCTTGGGCGATTCGAAGCCGCACATTCGATGACGCGCCCCATCATGGAAGACGCGCAAGTCGTTGGCATCGCCACCGCCATTGCGTGGCCACGAGCACTCTTCGCGCCAGGCGTCATTGACGACTACCGCGGATTCCTCGCCCCACTTGCCGATTAACTGCGCGTTGCCATCCGCGCCCACTTCGAGCGCCAAGCCCCCGAAAAACTATGCTTCGGAATTCCCATCGGAGAAGGTCTCGGAAATCTCAAGCCTCCCAAGGCACTCGAATCTCGTTCACACGGCCACGTGACAATGGCGACTTTCCCGGGCACGCTTTGTCTCGCAGCCATGTGTCAGCTTAAGTTGTCTTTACTCGGCACCGTCTAACAGTGTCTGACGCAAGATGGCCCGCTAAAACATCTCGGGAGCGCATCGTTGTCACCTCGGGCAGTCGGACAGCGGTCTCGCGCCACGGCTTCCCCCCTCAACCTGCCCGCTCTAGGAGTGGCGCTACAACAGTGACGTTAGGGGGAAGCCGTTGATACTTGTGCGCATGCCAACAGCCCTCTCTGTGATTGGGTTCGTGACACTTTCGGGATTTTTAGTGGTGGACCTGAGGGGAATTGAACCCCTGACCTCCTCATTGCGAACGAGGCGCGCTACCGCTCTGAGTCCGCTGTTTTATGCGCTTTATGCTTGTTCTTCAGTGTTCGTAATCCGCTGGTAAGCCTAAGAGAAACCATTTGGGCACTTGTCCACAGATTCCCCATGGCCTCACCACCAACCCCCAGACCCCGATACCGTCCACCTATGGACGCACTCTCTAATGCCGCAAACCCCAACTGCCCCAGATGCCTCACCCGCTGCTATTTCTCCCGCGGCACTTTTTACTGTGATGACTGTGGCGACCAGGTAGACCACCCCGCCTGGTAGGGCACCCACCCCCTCCCCCGTAGGCTCCCCGTCCGGAGAGGTGCTGTAGCTTCCTGTATGTGCAAAACTCCAGGCTTTCCAGTTTTTACCGCCAGACAAAAAGGGCGTTCGTTATCTGAGGACACCCCCAGTCCAAACGGGCTAACGGTTTCCCTTCGCCCGGTTATGTGTCTTACACAGCATCTGACAGTTATCAGCAGAGGTCTTACCACCTTTGCTCCATGCCGCAACATGGTCGGCGTCCATATCTGTCAGAGCCCAAACCTTGGTCCGGCTCGCGTCGTGACCCAGAGCGCAATGTGCACAGTTTGAAACCGCATCAGCCTCGGCTGCCTTGGTCTGCGATGCGTAAGTTGCCTTCTTAGTGGCGTCGTCAAACACGCGAACCTGCAACAGCTTGGTGTCGGTAGAACCACCTAGGACGTATTCCCAGATCCCTTTGCGGTTCTTCACATAAGCGTCACCGTAGAGAGCCTGTACTTGCTTACCCACCTCCGCGGGGCTGTAGGCCTTCTCGTGGAACGCCTCATAGAGGCGACCCCACTCCAAACCCCTCATCTCACTTTCCACCTCGGCAAAAACGGAGGAAGCCCAGTCAATAACGGTGTTGAAGTACGTCTTAACCTCGTTAATGCTCGTGTCGAAACGGTGTCGGCTCATGTACTCGCCCACACTGTCCTTGCCCCCACTTGTCCATTCCAGTGCCCGCTCCCAAAAGTCTTGACGATTCACAGCGCCACTGACATAGGCACTCCACTTTTGAACGTTCGAATTCTGTGTGTTGCTGAATTCTTCTTTGCCCAGAGTGACGAACGGTCCCGAGTAGACAGCGTTAAGGAGTTCCTGATTGTTTAGGGGGACACCAACAATGTTGATGGTCCTGAACCATCCTCGGGCATCCGCTGAGCAAAGATGACAGGTACTTCAAGCCTGACGTGCTCTTGATTACCGCACATAGCGTCGTGATCATCGACTTCAAGAACGAAGACAACGCAACGATTTCGTTGCCGGCTGAATCCTCGTTTGGCTCGGCCGAGTGGGGGTCACGAGTTGGTGACAAAACTCGTCCCGTGATGGGAGGAAGCTCGGTGAACCCTTTCGTCCAGCTTCAGAAGCAAGGTCGCAGAATGGCCGAGGTTCTGAGGAAAGTCGGAGTAAACATTCCCGTTCAACTCTGTGTCCTTTTTCAAGGTAACGTCCAGCTGGAGGGCCGTGTGCCGGGGAAGTTTCAGCACTTCTTTTCGATTGCCACTGGTTTTGACTATCCCAACGTCGTGAACGACATGATCAACCTCGAATCGAGGAACGGGGTGCTCGAAGACTTGAATTCCCTTCAGTCGCGTTTTCAGGTGAAAGAGTTCCGGGATTACAGTCTCGATAGCGACGCAAGCTTGGCCAACAAGAGGGCCCTGGCAGAAACTAGTCAAGAGAAGCAGCGATTGGTGGCGGACAGAACGGCCGCAGAGGCTCAATTTCGGGATGCAGAGGGACTCTTTAGGGAAGCTGAAAGACGTGGAGAGAGTCTTGTCAAGGCGGAGAAAAGGGTCGAGCAGGCCCGAGCCGACGCAGAGGAGGCGACAGTTCTGGCTGAATCTATTTTGAAGCAGTTTGATAAGAAACGTCATGAAATCGAGCTCTCCCGACAACAAACGGAACAGGCCCGACAAAAGACGAAACAGATGAATGCGGATGCCCGCAAGCAACAGAGCAAGACATGGCAGGCGGTTGTATTTTCGACGTTAGCACTAGTCGTGCTGACCCTCGGCATCATTTTCTTGTTTGTACCCCAGCAGCAACAGGCTGAGCAGGAGGCAACAAATCAAGCCGAACAACTTGCCGACCAGCAGGCGACTGAGGCGGAAGAAGCCTCTCGACTTTTAGCTGACCAAGAGGCGGGACGCGCATGCATCCCAGCTGGCGAGGCATCAGCTTTCGTCGGACTCAACGACGTTTGTGTGACGTTTACCGTCCGCCACGTCGGCGAATCGGGGAACGGTTTTGTCTTTATTCAGGAACAAAACAGGGGATCCTTCACCGCACTTGTTATGAGCAACACCATTATTAGCGCTCAGGAAGCTGAGGACTCTTATGAGGGCAGGCGGGTGGAAGTTCGGGGTGACATGACCGACTACAAAGGCACAACACAGATAGAAATCTATGATTCTTCCCAAATCGTCGTCGCCGACTAATTTCTCCGGTTCCTCTCGATACTTCAGAGACTCCGCCTCAGGAACCAATAGTCTCTCGCTTGCAGGCTAAGAAATCCAGGGCCACTGTCTGGAGTTCTCACTACAGTCGAGAGGTGGTCACAAGTGCAGCGGGTGCGGAGCCCACCAGCCTTCAACGTGGCTCAGCATACGTCGCCGACTACTTCAGTTTCACAAGGCACATCGAGGCACGAGACTATCGCAGGAGAATTCTCGTCCTTATGGCCGCGGCAACGGTGTCGCTGGCGGTCTTCCCGAGTGAGGCCCTGCACTCGGTCATCACTCTAGGTTTAGCAGTGCCGCTCAGCGGGCTGATTGTGCGCCGCCTCCGAACAGGCGGAATGCGCTGGTGGTTAGTGTTTCTCGGGCTCATCCCGGTTCTGGGCTGGATAATTATTTCTGCCTTGGTATCTCGCCCCGCACCTGAGCCTGCTCACCCTGATGATGACCATGCTCATACAGGGAGGAAGACAGTGGCGAAAGTAGTGGTGGCTTTCGTCGCGACGTACGTCACTATTGCACTGCTGGTGGTCCCCACCACCCTTGCAGTGGGGCGCGAGAACACGGTCTCACATAAGTCTGTTGAATCTGTGGGCCCCGTCGATGTAGAGGCCAGCAAAAAAGATCCTTCTGACACGGAAAGCCTGTCGGTGCCACAGTAGGAACCCTACGCTGACCCTAAACCGGGGCCTGATGATCCCGCACCACCCTTAGATGAGCAAACGCTCGGCCTGGAGTTTTCGGCGGACGGGTTTGACCAGCTTGTGGCGAGGCTCGCCGTCGCTCCTGAAGTCACTGCGGGCTATGACAGAGACCTTTTCCGACACTGGAGTGATACTGACGGCGACGGGTGCGACACTAGACGGGAAGTGCTGATCGCCGAATCTGTGACGCTGGTCACCGTCGGAAGAGGGTGTTCCCTCAGCGGCGGAGAGTGGATATCGGCATTTGACGGGGTGAGCACCACCGACCCATCAACGTTTGATGTGGACCATTTTGTTCCTCTCAAGGAGGCGTGGGACAGCGGTGCAGACGCCTGGGATTCCAACAGACGGGAAAACTTCGCCAATGACCTTGGGCATGAGGGCTCGTTGATTGCAGTAAGTGCCAGTTCTAATCGGACCAAGGGCGCAGGTAATCCCGCCGAGTGGCTCCCTCCCAATGCGGAGTATTACTGCCAATACGTCAGCACTTGGGTTGAGGTGAAACTTCGCTGGCAACTTTCTGCTGACAGTGCCGAGATTGCGGCGCTCAAGAAATATGGGGTTGGGTGCTGAATTGGGGAAACTCAATCCTGAAAATTCGGTAGCTGAGCTGTTCCGCAGCGGCCGATAACCGACGCGCACTGTGGTCCCAAACATGGCACGGAAGCCTGTCTAGGTGTACAGCTGAATCCGGTTGACTCTAGGCCTTCGGATACTTCCCTTGGCCATTGGGATGTTGCGCTTTGCTGCAACATCTGGCTAGGGCAATAGGTTCCTGAGAAGCATTAACGCGGCGAAAACAAGAGGGATAATAAGAAATTTGGAGGCACCCTCCAAAGTTTCTCGGCGGTTAGCTCCTTTCCGGGTTTCGCGTGTGGAGAACCGCGCCACAATCGGAACCTTAGTGATGTCTTTGAAGTACCTGTCAATCTTTTCTTCGTCATACAGGTCGTCGTCGATTCCCCTGTCCAGAATCATGCGGTTGCGCCAGGTCAAATAGTGCTTGAAACTGCAAAATGTGAACAGTTCGGCATCCCATTCGATGGCCCGAGAGTCTCTGACCTCCAGGCCGCATTCGACGCAACTGTTCTCACCAGGATAGTTTTCTTGGATTTCTTGGTTGCCGAGCCACGGAACGCCCTTATAGGCTCCCTCACTGGACGTGATTGCCTCGATGCTCCCAGAAATCTTGGGCAGGGGATCCGGCCAGGGGTGAAACTGCCTTGGGACCCACGAGTGCGGATCAGGGTATGTGACATTCGGGCACACGGTGTAATGGTCATTCGTTATTCGAACCTCGCGAAGCCCACAAGTATCCCCACGCTGAAAGACACAAAAGGCACAGCCGAACCCACCGTTAGGCACAAAATTTCCTTCCATTCAAAATGTGAGGGTAACCATCCTTGGATGCGCAAACCCCCAGTTTGAGTCCGACCAGGGGTTACGCTTGGAAAACATCGTTGCGTCCCTCCTGGGGTTCTCCCAGCGTGAATCTGATTCGTTAATTTTTGCGGCAACCAATCTGACAATTTTGCTAGTGTGTCCTTCGTGAGTGGTTTAGTCGTTACTCACTGACCATCCCACGGTGGCTCCTCACATCGACGATCCGACGCTCGAAAACCGGGAAATTACACCACTTCCCGGGACGCAACCAGCCCCCGAGAAGCAATGTCGTTCCCAGGCTTCAAGTTCATGTCAATTGTGGAAGAAAAGTGGGAGGCCTCCAGTTTTTTCGAGAAGCTGGAAAGCAAGTTTCTTTTCGTTGTTTTCGCAGTGGGAAAAGATGGGGTCGAGAGACTGCACAAAGTGTCGTATTGGAACATGCCGCATCACGATCGTGTTGAGGCTGAGCGGGTTTGGAAAGAGACGAAACGGAGGGTTGCGATTGACGCAACCTCATTACCAAAATCGACCGAAAGCGCTGTTGCCCATGTCCGCCCTAAAGGGCGAGACGGAAATGACAAAATTCCTACACCTCAAGGAACGATGCACCTGAAGCAGTGCTTCTGGATTAACCGCAACTACCTTAAGGGAGTCGTCGACGGTTTGAGCTAATCCCATTTTTAGAGCATTCTCAAGAAAAGGCGCCAAGGAATCCCAGTCGCGCGCTGGACACTACAAGGCTGGGCGAAACCAAAATACAGCTGTCTCCCTCTATAGGAGAGCGGCCTACTTGTTCATGCCTTCAGTGTTCCTCGCAATCGCAATGGTCGCGATTGCGGCTTCGAAGGCTAGACGGAGAAGCAGCACTCCTAGGAACCAGAAAATCGGGACACCAATAATAAAGATGATGAACCCGACTCCTCCGGTTTCCGCCCAGATTGAACCGAACACCCCCAAACTAATCAAGCCTGTGATGACCATTCCTGCTGCGTAAAGTCCGCCGGCGACTCGCAAGGTAACCCACTCGGTAAAGCTCGTGTCTACCAATGCTTTCAGGAAACCCGACTGTTGCTGCGGACGCGCGCTATTCACATCAACCATTTCGATACTCTCTTTCTTGTTGTTTTCTCAATATTACCCACAACACTGATAGCTGTTCACTCTCAGCGCGATTGCTACCAACAATGACCGTGGGTCCTAGAAGGTTGGACGTTGCCGAGGAACGCGAGGCTTTTGCTCTGGCTCCGTGGTTTCCTCTTCGACACTAGCGCCTGAGAACAACCGAAGCCCGTCAAACGAGACAGGCCCAACCAGATCAACCCGAATGACACTGTCAAGAGGTCTTGCGGTCTTACTGTCGTAGGGGTTCATCGTTACTCCCAAAACGTGGTCCTGGTCTAGTTTTTGGTGGACGTGCTCAGGCAAGAGGGCATAAGAATTTACTTGCTCGTGCTCTCCCTCCATCACTTTCTCCGAGGCAATGGCCATGACCGACAAAGCCGTAACAGGATCCGGTTTTCCATTGCCCAAGGTAAGAGTGTAAGAAAGGAAGTTGTCCCAGCTCTCAAACTTCCGGTACTCGTCGATGCCCTCGATGTCGCCTTTAAGCTCCTCGAGTGCGTCGTGCTCGACCTGAAAAACTTCAGGTCGAGCGGTAGCCATAGCTTTACCTTGAAGTTCTTCAATAAGCGGCTTCAAATACTGCACAGCAACCCGCTGTAAATAGTCAGAGTGCCGCATGTGTTTAAGTAAGTGGCTTCGGGAGTTGTTGGTGGCATGAGGCAAGTCTCGATCAAGCGTTTCCAAACTGAATGCTTTCCGGCTCTTCCCTGTTCCCCGGGCAATCTCATCGACAAGGCGCTCAAAAGCTCGCTGACGCCAACCTGGCTGAGCAAGCTTCTCATTTGCCGAGTCAATCAAGGTTGAGAAAGAACCATGGTCCCCGTCATGCGCTTGCGCAACCCGCATCGCAAACGGCAGCGAATCCAACTGCAACGTCTTCAAGCCCGATTCAAGCCAAGAGGGTCTCACCTCCCACGGGGTGTGAGCCGACAACGCAAGAATCTTGAGCCAGTCAATTGCTTGAGCATGCAGGGCCTTCATCCGTTCAATCTCTGACCGGCTGACTTGATTACCCTTTTGAATTCGTTCCAAATTAGTTAATTGGATGTCAACGTGCCGACGGAAAACTGACCATTTGCGATAGTAGGGAATCAGCAAAATCAGAAGACTGAGCAACAAAGCCGCGGGGGTCAGAACAGCTAGCCACAACAAAATCTGCCGCCCCAACTCCTGCGATTGGAACGATGCCTGCAGCGCCTCGAGAGCGTTGACGTAAAGGTCCGCTTCGTTGGCCAGGGCGTCCGAATCCAGAAAGGCGCTCTCCAAATCAACATTTTCAGGATTTGCAGCAAGAGCGGCCTCGGCGGTGTCACGGGCCTGAGTGAGGGTCCCTTGGACCTCCCTCGCGTCGGTCAGGTAAAGATCCAAGGTCTCCAGGGTTGGTGCTGCAACGGTGACACCGGACGGTTCCAGAATCTGTTGTGACTGGCCTATCTGTGATTGGGCATTTTCCTGACCCGAGCCACCTACGGAATAAAGCCCCCAACCGATTGCGGATACTATTCCGGCCACCAGCCAGATGACGCTGTGGGTGATTAGCAACCTCTTGTGAAACGCTTTGCGCAGTTTTGTTAGTGTTCCCGGTTCATTGGGTTCAATTTCTTCAAGGGCTGCAGTGAACGCCGCCAAATCTGATTCGGCGGTCTTCATCGAGTTTGTAAGTTGGGCACGGAGTTTCCACAGCAGTGAGCGTTCACTACTGACTTGCCACTTACCGAATTCTTTCGCCACGTTGCCGCGAACTGCTTCCTCATCTTGGCTGCGGCGGGATGCTTCCTCTGCTTCAGCAATCAGCTGGCCAAGTTCCTTAATTCTTTTCGTAAGCGTCTTGTGTTCACGAATCCAATCCTCGAGGTTGACTACGGGCTCAATACTCTCTGGCAACTTTTCTTCATCTGAAAGCTCGGCAACAAGCTCCTCATTAGTTTGGACGCGGGATGACTCGCTACCAGATTCCAAGGAATCTCCCGGTTCGGCATCGCGATTACTCTCCTCGCTGTCTGCGGCATTGCCAGTGTCTGAATCAGTAGCGCTGGGTCCATACGGGGAATCAATGTCGGTTGTTACATTCGCGGCCTTGGTCCGGCTGCGAGCTTCCTCAATGGTGATGGGGACCGAGTCACCTTTTGAATTGGTCGTCATCGCTTCGTTGGCGTCCAAGAGCTCACAGATTTTTGCAAGGCGCTTTTTTGCTCGGCTCACCTCCGTTGAGTAATCCGCCAACTGTGAATTGTGCCTATCGGTCTCCAGTGCAGCCTCCCGCTGCCAACTGTCCAAGTGTCTCGACAGCCCCATGGCATCGCCATAGTTCTCCCAACCGATTTCAGGTGATGCCCCCTCCGGCAAAGAAATGTCCGCCGGGAGCGAGTAATTTCCCACTGGATTGGGAAAAAGGTGGCTGACACTTCTGAAAATAGGTTTGGTGCGTGTATTGACAAGAGGAAAGCCCTTATTACTCAAATCGCTTCCGCCATCTAGTGCACTAAACACCATCTCGCGAATGCTGGCCCACAACGAAGGAGTAGATCGAATTTCACTCAGCCGAATCGGTGCCGAAGCTGCTTTTCTCGCTTCTCGCTCCATGTCGGCAAGCTCAGACTCGCGGTCCATCAGGGTTCTGTCGTGATAATCCAACGCATCTCTGCGAAGGTCACCTTCTACCTGGGCCAACCCATCGGCGCCTTGCAGTTTGCCTTCAAGAAATCCACCAACCGTGCCGCGAACAAACCGAAAGGCCCAATAGGGAATGCGAAGAATCTTATTTCCCGAAAAGCGAAAAAAGTCGGCAATCTGGGCCGGGATGGACATATCAACCTTTTCGGGATCTTCCAATAACGGGGGACGCCGGTAACTCAACACGGCCTCATCTAAAGTCATCATGTAATTGACCATTGAGTTGATGTAGTCGTCCCTCACATCGTCCTCAATGTAGGCGCAGCCCGCAGGAGGCGTGTCCAGAATCGTTTCGTCATCAACAGCATCCAAGAGAACCTGAGCGGCAACCCTCCGAGCAAGACCGTCAGTTAGGACTGAAGAAACAAAGACTCGGGAAAGCCATACCTGCTCCCCGCCTGACTCTTCCCGCTCAAAAAGTTCCAGTGTTCCGACTGGCAACCCATTCCACAAGCCACCAACAGTTGCAAGATGCATCAAAACGAAACCAACGAATCTGTCTCCGCTGCGAATGTATGCGTCGGTCGCCCAGGGACTAGATCGGTCCTCCGGTGAGGCCACAACCGTTATGTTTCCGCTACTGAGTTCCCATTTGAGCCGCTGCTCAACGATATGGGCCGAAGGAGCGGCGATGAGGTTTGTGACCTGAAGCGTCGTATGAACATTGAGGCTGTCTCTGAGATCTCGAGAAGGCATCACTGCGGTGAGCGCATTTTCTACAGCTTTAGCAATTTGGTTCTGGGCCTCATCAAAATCTTGACGAGGACTCATCGAACGGACTTTGACCATGCGGATTATGGAAAGATTCTCTCTCGCAAGTTGCTCGAAAAGGTCAACCTGAATGAGTCGCTGTTCGCCTTCTCGGTCGGTACCCATCACTAACGCTGGCACAACTACTGGCTCATTTTTCGGGAATTCGACACTCTCTGGGCTGACCCACAAAGCAGGGCCCAAGAGCCCAACTTCAGCCCAGTTTTGGGCCAGGCTAAAAAGCTCTTTTCCCTCCTCACCTGGCGGGAGCAGAACAATCGTTGCCCTGCTTTCCAGCCAAAAAGCCCTACTCAAAACTTTGGCCTTGGCCGAGAGGTCTTCTTATTTTGCACACTTGCAATTTGCTCCCTCAGTGTCCTCAGCGCAGCATGAACATCGTCTCTTATCTCCCACACGAGTGGATAACTGTAAAAGGAATTCCCAGCCATCGCTTTCCCGAGTTCGACATCAAACTCTTCCTTTTCGGAATCCAACCATCCCAGGACTTCTTCCGTTCTTCTCTGGAAAGCCACCTCATCAGCTTCGTCGGTTGGGCTGCTCCCGTTCAAAATCATTTCCTCTAATTCGGGATTAAGAGCCGTTTCGTCTGCTCCTAATTCACTTAGCCTTTTATACGCCTCAAGCGGGGCCAAGCTGCCGGCAGATGAGCACAATGCTTGAGCAATGATGCTTGATTCAATGACCGCAGCAAGATAGTTGATTTCGTCGAGCTTTCCTGGATGCAGGAGAGGGTGGGGAAACGAAGCGTAGGACCCGTCGAATTTCTTTATAGAAATCTTTGGTCCAAGATCTGGATCTTGTTCGATTCGCTCCATCTGTAAAATCAACGCGACGTACCAGCCTCGCATCATTGACTCGTAGGCTTGACGGTCCATGGGAATCGATTCCGGAAGCAATCGGGCCCTCGACCATCGCCAGAAATTTTTCCGGCCAAAAGCTGTCGCTGACTCTGTCTGCCAAGCACTAGCGATTGGCTGCATGACGGACTTCATGACAATTGGCTGGACAGGCTTTGCCTGTACTGAAAAGAACTCGATGCTGTCGACATTTTGATCTCTGAACAGTTTGTCTGCGATTTCAGTCGGGTCTATCTTTTGCCCGTCTTCGTCTGGAATTTTTCCAAATTCCGCAACCAGGAAACCGTGGAGCGCATCATAAATTGCCGTCCCTTTGGGAAAAGGAATGGCTGAGATTTTTGTGCTTTCGCCCTCTCGGAGTTGCATGCCGTGAACCTCACCAAGTAATCCAGAATCGATGAAGACCAATGGCCTCGATGATTTGAAAGCACTTTGAAAATGGGCAAGCAAGCGCTGCTCTCGAGCTTGCTTGATTGCCGGGTCCATTCCGTCTTGCAGGATATAGTCCTTCAAATTCATGGTTATGAAGGCGTAGAAACTAGTCCCCCTCCTGCTCATCCACTCGGTGGCACGCTCTAGGTAGTCCTCAACCCGGTTGGACATCTCAAAGAAGGGCTTCTTGCCGCTGACTCCCACCTGTGTTGGGTCCGCAGAGGTCACGGGGACCCATGTCTCCTTCACCGCAATAAGTTCGTGGCCTTCAAAATCGACCAACTGCTCTCGCATGACTTGAATAATTGCGTCTCTAAATTTTTCTGTTTCGGCAGTGCTGCAGACAAGCTTCTCGAACTCGACCGGAAATTCCGTTGGATCTAAAAGCATCTTTTCGTTTGTAGGCGGCTGATATTTCTTCGGAACCGTGGGTGAATTCCGCTCCGGCCAGAAGAAATAATCGTTATCGCGACCATCGGCTCGAAAATCAGTTTTGGTGCTGTTGAGCAGTGCGTCGTTTGTTGAGCCAACAAATCGTTTGAGAGGAATCAGGAATTCCTTGTGAGCTTCGTCCATAACCCTGGCGGCTGTCTGACGCAATGCGGCTTCAGAAGCCCAGATTACGGAATCCTCTATCGACGAGAGCGCGGCTTGTACTGGATCACTGTCGGGCCGCAAACTCGTCGAGTCTCCCGCTTTGCGCAAATCGTCGTAAACGTAACCTGGAATGTGCTGCACGCTCTCTGTGCGTTCAGCTGCCTCGGCACGCAACTGTTCTGAAGACCGAGCTACTGACCGGCCTAGTCGGGAAAGTAGCTCTTGAGTAACCCGCAAGCCATGCAGAACAATGAAATCGCTCGTGACCTTTGTGAGGTGGTCTTGAATGTGTTTCGACCACGCGTTGAGTCGGTCTTGTCGCAAATCACGATCTTGCGCAAGCGCGGGTCCAATGAGATCTGCGCGGACCTGCAGCAATCGAGAGTGCCAGGTTTCGACGTCGAGGCCGCCATTCTTGTCAAGGCCAACACTTGCCCGTGCCTGAACCTCCATCTTGAGCTCTGACGCAATTTGCTTCTGCTCCTCCGTTGCCCGGAGCTCATCAATCACCTGATCACTGCTGCCTCGATCGTCATTCAGTTCGTTGAGCCCAGAAGCATGAATAAATGCCGTCTCATTTTTGTCAGCGATTTCTAGTACCCATGCGTCCTCGTCCATGATGGACAAGGACGGGTTGCTTTCAATGTGAGCGTGCAACATTCGATCTATGCAGGCTCTTGCGAAACGCTCCGCAGAATACTCAATAAACTTTTCGCGAGCTAGGGTCACCCTGCCAAACCCTAAAGCGCCGGCAACAGGGCCGTTATCAGGACCTTTTCGAAACGGTGTGTTGTCAGGAATTTTAAGCGCAGAGGACTCCATGTTCCCTTGCACATACGCTGAGATGTCGTCCTGAAACTTGTCGTCCGTCATCCACGCCGCAATTGTTGTTGAAATCGCGAGATACACATCTGTTTGTCCAGCAAAGGTCACGTTGGGGCCGGACCGACCAACGATGAACGGATACTTAACTCCCGAGCGGTCGAGAGCCCCTCCAGAGCTCAACTCCAACCCCGATGCGGTGAACATTGCCATTGTCGACGCGTGCGGAACTTTATTCCAGTACCCGTTCACCGTCTCCGAAATCGCGGCCAACGCATTCCTTGGAATTCCGCCCGTCCCCTTGATTCCAGCAAAAACATCAGGGGCATACAAAATGCCAAAGCTCTCCCGCGCCCAGGTGGCATCGCCAAAACGAGCCTTTATTGCATCTACGATGTCAATATATTGGCCAGCACCAGACCCTCCTGCAATGGACGAAATAACGATAAACACAGGGTCAGTGCTCATGCCCTGCTTGGTGTCAGCACCGAGCAAACCGGTGAGCTTTTCTAATTGCGCGAGGCTGTCCGGGTTTCTCAGGCGATTGACAGAATTTTGGGCCGCAGCTGCAATGGTTTGAAGCTTGGAAATAGCGACGGTGCGTCCTATGGCACGAAACTGGCCTGCGCCTTTCGTGATGTTGGTCTGGACCAATTTAGGGTCAGGGAATTGGCGGTTTGCCTCTTCCTTATTTTTGCCCGGCATTTTGGCATTAATACTTTGAATCACATTTTCGTAATTGGCGCCGTCGGCGGCAAGGCCCTGGTACGAATCTTGAGGGAGATAGGGGGCTGGAAAAGAAGGGTCGTCCTGGGTCACTGGTGTGTCTATATGTAAGAACTGCCAAGCATCTGGAATTCCTTCGTCCCACCCTGCGGCGCGCAGCCGAAGGTCCAAGGTATATCTCACTGCCCGAAGGGTCTTTCCACCTGACCCACCGACGCCGATGAGGATGAAGGGCTTGAGCATTGGTCTCTCCTTATTGTTTTTGGCAAAAATGGCTGGTTACAGGACCGCTAGCGCTGAGGTCGCGGCGGGAGGGTCGACCCGCCGGGGGTTCGTTGAGGCGGGTCGCCTCGGCCAGTTGATGGCCCACTGGCACTAAACCCCGCTGTTCTGCCAGGACGGGGTGGCAGTACATCTTTGGCTTCGTTACCACCTTGGTCTTTCCCGGAAACTTGCTTCTGGCTCTTTTTTTCGAGAGCCAATCTGGCTTCTTGCGCTGCCTTCAGGGCACCCGAAATCTTCGCTTCGTGAAGCACAGAAGTCACGACTTCTGATGTTTTTGGCCCAAAAGCACCCTGGTTACGCGAATACACGACGAGGGTTCCCGGCAGTTCAGCATCTTTGGAGGTGGAGTTAATCAGCGTGGATTCAGAGAAGGTCAGTGCCCACAACTTGTTCATCTGCCCGCCGAAGAGTGCCCTCTCACCGGTCTGAAATCTCTTTTTGAGCAACGCTGGCGGATTCTTTCCAGTGAAGACAACACTCTTGGGAGGAGCTACCACTTCGAACCAGGGAGGCCGGAGTGGGTTTACAGAGACCTTCGTGCGCAACTCACCGAGGACGTCGTCCTTGAGCATCCGCGCATCATCAACAGGCTTCATGAAATTGAACTCATCGGATGACATGTCTTGAGGCCCAAAAAGGTCCCCCGCTGGAGTGAGAATTTTGTCGTCGCTGACGCGGTAAACAATTGGCCTGCTCGAACGGCGGAGGTCACGTCCATGGTCAATCTTGGTCGTCAAGAGGGTCACGAAATAGAGCAAACCAAAAGGCAGAGCAATCCCGAGAACCAGCATAAGAATGCGCAAGGTGTTCGCCACACTGGAAAAGAAAATCCTCTCGGAAGGGAAGATAATTTCCCGTGTCACCTCGAGTGACAGTCCTTGATCATCACGAAGTGATATCAGGGCGAGGGCACGGACCACACTGTCGGCGCTCTCCGGATGGGTTGCACTAAAAGTGAGGGTGGTCGTTTCGTTACCCGCTACTTGAATACAGTCTCCTACAACCCTGGCATCCACGGCCGGGGTGAGCGCCCACTGCCAGTTCGTCAAGCGAGCTGCACTGTCATTCTGAATGATGGGGTCGGTTGTGAATCCGCCAGAACCCAGCCCTGGGATACAGACCTCCCCGTCGTTTCCGTCCACAGGGCCAACAATTGCCAGTCGCCCCTGTGCCGGGGTGATAGAGCCCATCAGAGCCTGGGTGATCTCGGGGGCACTCACCGTCGGGAACTGAGTGGGTGGCGTAATCATCAGTCGGCTTTCCGCAACGACCTCCGAAAGAGCAACCCCTCCCTCGAGTGTCACAAGGCCTTCGGTCTGATAACGAATAGTCACACCGCTGTAACGAGCATCAGGAACGAAGCTGAATGAATTCTGACCTTGCGTTAGTTGAGAGCTGGGGAGAGAGAAAGTTTGTTGCTCCCCATCGGGATAAATTGCAGAAATGCCAAGAGTGAAACCGTAATCAGCAACTTCGGCCACCGAGCTGCCTCCGGTGTCCAAAGTGAAGGTAACCGCCTGTTCTGCGCCACCAGCTATCTCAGCCACTCCGGCCGGGTCGAGGCGCAAAGCTCCCCAGACGACTGCGGGAGCATCCCAGGTCTGGCTTGTAATCTTCCACGTTCCAATTTCATCAAGGCTTTCTACATTGGCGTCGATAAAGGTTGCGTCTGGCGAAGCGGCGACTATTGCGCGGCCTGTCGGAGTGGTAAGAACGGCCTGAGGGTCAATTCCAATGACCTGAACCCGGGTAATTCCCGCGCTCACTGCTATCCCGTCCTTGTCAATCGTCACGCCATCGCGCCCACCACTGATAATCGCTGAGAGCCTGAGGAACTGGTTGCCCAAGGCTTGAATGTTGTCAGCCTCAATGAAGGCGCCTGCCGCATAGTTCGCCGGAATCGGAACAACCCCACACCCAACGCTCACGCCGTTGACGTCCCCAGAGCCTTCCGCCAAAGGCCGCATCAGCGGGCCAGTCCATGTTCCATCATCGCGACCAGCCTCAGCGTTCAGGAACACCGCAAAGACAGACACTCCACCCTGGCGAAGCGAATTGAAAACACCGTTTGTGCTGTCAGCGGTGAGACCAAACCCGCCGAAATCGTTACCGCAAAGGTTAACTGCGCTCTGCTCGGTCGGGGTGACTGCACCCCGGACGTTGATTCCACCATCGGTAAGCCACACCAACATTTGACAACCGGAATTCTCGACGCTCTTTTGCTGGAGTGCCCGCTGTGCTTCGAGGATTCCCGCTTCCCAGTGGGTAAAGCCGCCGGGAGGTTGGAGGATCCTAATTTGTTGGTCAACCTCACTCTCCAGGGCACCAAGGCTTGATTTATCCAGCGGGCCCCAGGAAATAGCTGGACTGTAACCATCGTCAAAAAAGCCCAAGGAAAAATTGACCTTCTTGGCCGACGGGCCCTCGGTCAACTCGGTCAAGCTTCGCAAGCTCTGATTAATGACATCCACCCGCTTGAACTCGGGGTCGGTCCCGGGCATTGGTGGATCAGTAAAGCGCTCGAGGCTCCCTGAATTGTCGATGAGGTAAAAGACATTCAGAGTGTCGGATTGAGTCAAGCATCTGCGAAGGTCGTCGATTGCCCGCTCCCCCACTGGTGAGAGCAATTCCGACACGAGAGGATTACCCAGCAACCCTCCGCCACTCTGCGCCGAGGCCACGCCTCCCGATCCAACGACAACACCTCCAGCTATCAGGAGCGCGATTGCTCTCCTCATCAATTTATGAATCATGAGGTCATCAGGCCCGTCAGATAGAGCCACTCTGAAATACGAAGGGCCAGTACATCAGCAATAGTGATTAAGTGGAAAACCGCAGCGGCAATTCCGACAAAAACCGTTACTCGAAGCGTTGTGCCATAGCCTCGGCGGGCTGAAAAATTTGGATTCTTCATGCCGCCACGCTGACTCGCTGAATCCCAGCCAAGGAATAGCGGTGGGGCAAACCCGGCAAGAAAATACCCAAGCAAACCCCATGCAAGAGCCAAAGGAGACTGTCCCTGGCCAAGGGTGAACGAGAGAGCTGCAAGACCCACGGCCACAGAAGCAATGCCTAAATACATGGGTAACGGTGTCGCTCGATTTCTCGAAGAATCCCCAGTAGGTAGGTCGTTCCCTGCGAAAGAGGATTTCCCTGGTGAAGTGATGGAATCTCTCCCAAAGGGCCGTGGCCTGGGAGGGCGCGGAGAAGGGGAGGACATAGTCTCTCCCCTCGCGCGTAGAGAATCGCTCAATACATACTTGAACCTAGTGCGTCACGTAGTTTGTCCGCAATTGGGCAACCCGCGGTTTTTATTCTTTAGGGGCGAGAGGTTGAGCATTCACCCACTTCCCGGCAAGCACAAACCGAACAAGGATTGAGCTTGCGGATGGATTACTGATTTGAACGAAACCCATTACTTGACGATTCTCCGCAGCTCGCCAGCTCCTTTTTTGAACTCACTCTCCAACAACGCTGTCATCCCCCCGCGCTACCCTCAAAGAGTCTGAATAAGTCCACACTGTGAGGTAGCCACATGATCCGCTTTCGTTCTGTTTCCCTTGTTGCCCTAGCGGCAAGCGCTGCTCTGGTTCTTGCGGGGTGTTCCACTGCCTCTGTGTCTGACGAGGTTGTTGAGGCTCCCTTCGATTACGCAACACAAGAGCTTGTCTGGGCTGAGTGTTATTAGCCGTGGCTGGTCTCCAATGACCAAGCAAGCACCGTTCTTGCAGAATCAAGCGTGGAGTGTGCAACCGTTCTCGTCCCAGGCTCGTATGAAGAGAGTGTGAGTGCTCCTGACTTCGCTATCGCCATGATGCGATTGAGTCCGCTTGAGGGTCCCGTTCCTGAACAAGCGATCTTCATTAATCCCGGTGGTCCTGGCGGTTCGGGAATCGAACAGGTGCAATACACGGAGTTTCCGAAAGACCTCCGGGAATCCTTTGCCTTCATCAGCTTTGACCCACGAGGTGTGGGGAAGTCCACCATGGCTGATGGTACCAGTATTCGGTGTTCTGACGTTTTGGACTTCGTGAGCTACTTCTCTGAGGCAACACCCTCCAGTGAAGAAGAGCTCGATGCCCTGATCGTCGAAAACGATCGGTACTACGAGGACTGTGTGGAGGCTAACCCTTACTGGTGGACCCTCAGCACAGCGAGTGTGGTGGATGACTTAGAGCTCATGCGCTCGTTAGTCACTCCAGACCAGCCCCTGAACTTCATCGGTTCTTCCTATGGCACCACGATTGCCGGGCGCTACGTGAGTGAATACCCCGACATGGTCGGCAAGATCGTCTTTGACTCCCCCACCACGGTGGACACCGACCGCGTTGCCAGTGGCTTGAAGGACTGGGAAGCAGCCGAAGAGAAGCTCCGCATCTATGGTGAGCTCCGAGGCATTGTTCACCTCGGGGATCTTTACCCTGAACTACTTCCCGGAAAGCGATGCCATCCAAGCCTTTATTCAAGGCATGGATGACGCCTATGCCACGAATTGGAATGGCACCTTCGAATGGTTGGCCTTCCGGCTCGATGGGTATGACCCAGACTCTTTGAGTGGCGCATCACTGGAAGAGAAGAACATAGAGCGAACCAACGAGTACGAAGTGGGCGTAATCGTGAACACGATGGACTTTAGCCTTCCCCCGCTCAGTGAAGAAGAGCAAAGAACGCTATCCACCCAGTTCCAGGAGGTTGCCCCTCTGTGGTCCGCACTGTCCTCTGACGCCAGCGGGTATCAGTATTTTGGCCCGCCTCAGGGACTCGATTGGTACACGCTCGCGATGAACGACCCAGCAATACCGGATCCCCCGTCGACACCGTTTATTCCCTCAAACACATCTGGAAAACAGCTCCTCGTTATCGGCTCGCTCTTTGAGTCCGTGACACCCTTTCCTTTTGCCAAAGACACGGCTGCGTTACTGGGTGCTGCATTGATCTCGGTCGATTCAGACCAGCATGCACCTGCCGCCTACTACGACAACCAGTGCATCAATTCAGTGCTCAGTGAGTACTTCCTCTCTGAGGCACCTGTGGCTAACAAGGTCTGTTAGCCACAGGTGAAGCGGGCGTAGGCTCCGACTATGCCCGATAACTCCCTGGAGGCCTACGAAGCCTTCCTAGCCACGGCGCCAAGCCCTCACCAACAGATGCTGAGGGCACTGGTGGAGTCGATTAGTACTGGTTTCCCCCAGCTTGAACGTGTCATCGCCTGGAACAAGGTGCATTTTCGATTGGGCGGCGACTACGTTCTGGGAATAGACCTGTTGCAGAAGGCCTTGTGGTTGCATCCCTTTGACGAAGAGGCCATGACGGAGTTCTCGAAACGACTCGAGGGTTTACACACCACGAAGCGGTCCTTCCAACTCCCGATCGACGGTACCCCTGACTTCAGTGTTGTGCACGACATGGTTGCGTGGAGTGTGGCAAGGCTCCCCGCCTCGGTCTGAGGCACAAGACCCAAGCACGAGCGAAACATTTCTTTGCACTCTCGCTCAGGCGTGACTAAGGTCCGCTCACCGCATCGAAATGCATTTCACAGCGGGCGATCTCTTCGTCTTCTGGGTAGCTCCTCAGAATCAGGGAACTCGGCTTCTCTTCGTCTTCTCGGTGCAGCTGCAGGTAGTAACCATCAAAGAACTCAAGGGCTTCAGAGAGGTTCGTAGCAAACAGATGGTTCTCAATTCGGTGGTGAATCTCTTCAAACATCAGGTCATAGCAATACCGCTGCATAGGGTCCTTTCGGTAATGGGTTCTGTGGAAACAGGGAACGCTTCACCCGACCACTGACACTGCTTCCTCGGAGGCCAGGCACCTGGCCGTGTCAGTGGTGGGGTATATGTTTTTTTCTCATATCCAGCAATCAACCAGTACACGAGGAGCAGATGACCGACCAAGAAGCACTGCAGAAGCTCGATGAGGCCATTAGTGAGTTCTTCAACACCGCTGCAAACGCGGGGTCACTCGTGACCGGCTAGGTGCTCACGGGAAGCGTGAAGCACCCAGAGATGCACTCCAGTGATGGTTATTTCACCCAGCACTCTGAGGGTCTTCCGTATCCTGTTCGGCCAGCTAATCCCCCGAAGACTTCCTACGCTCTTCCGGGCTGAACTGTGTCTTTGATTCCGAGCGTCGGTCGCTGACATAGCGGCTCAGCGATTCTGAAGCGTGGGTGACGCCATCGCTGTTGGCCCCGCAGGTCATCGAACGGTCTCGTTCGATACCGAGCTCCGCAGCCTTCATCACGGCATCCTGGTTGGCGCCCAAAAAGACGATGTCCCAGTTCTGTTTCGCCAGTCTTTTGGGACTCTAAGCACAGCTGCTATAAATCTGTTTAATTCATAAATTTTGAGTGCGTTTAAAGTCATACAGCAGAGACCCTTAACCTGCATCAGTCCCCTTCGCTTGCGAGCACGGCACGAGCGGGTTGGATAATCTGGCGGTGAAGGGTTTTGACTAGATTCGAAATATTCAACTCGAACCCGGTCTCTTGACGGGGCCCGGGCGGGGCGTCTATTGCAGCTGAATTCTCAACCATGACTAAAACACAAGAAAGCCTCTAGAACTTCTTGTTCTAGGGGCGTTTTTGGTGGGGAGTACGGTGTCCAGGTTCACGACATCGTTGATATATGTTTCACCACATCGTGGATAGTGCCTAAAAGGGTTCCCAATTGTCTCGGGGGTTCGTTTTTCGATGTGTCACGACATCCCTCCCGCCAGAATGAGGAATGTCAAAGTCACGTGTCATTGTCCACTCCGTCGCCCAACAAGGCCTCAGCAAAGCTGAAGTCGCCCGCAAATATGGGGTGACCTGGCAATGGGTCCACACCCTCGTCACCCGTTACGAACAACACGGGGAAATCGATAAACGGAGTGTGAGGGCTACACGACACCCCAGTGTGACTACAACGTCCTCACCGTGTGGTCCCACTTCTCGCTCTTCGGTTTTGCCACCCTGTTCTGGTTTCCAAAAAATCCGACCTCACGGACTGCCTCCTTCTCAGAAACGGTGTGAGTCCACTTGATGGGCACGTCAGTTCCCAGCAAACGCCCACCGAGAGCCCTGCCCCCTGCGCCGAGAGCCCTTGAGAATGTTCTAGATATTTATCCCGGTCTCACAGCCACCCTCACCCCCCCCTGGCCTTTTCCGGGGGTGGGGTATTTCTTCAGAGACCTATAGGTTGCTCACCCGCCTGGTAGGGCACCCCACCCGCTTCCCCCGTAAGCTCCCCTTCCGGAGAGGTGCAGTAGCTCCCCATGAGTGCACAACTTCAGCTTTTACAGTCTTTGTCTTCACGACTACTGCACTCGAGCGCCGCAGGAGCACCCCCTCCGTGGTGCTTATCTGAGGTTATTGCTATGGTCATGCCATGGAAATAGAGGAGAGTAAATTTCAATCCAAGAACCCTTTTGACACCCAGCGAATTGTTCAGATCGTTAAAGACTTTTTCTTCTATTCGGGAGATATTGATAGACAAGTCTTTGCGAAGCGAATTCTTTACCTGGCTCTTGCTGCCGTCTTTTCTGTCTTCTGGGTGGCGGTGCCACTTATCCATTCTCTGCTTCTACTGGGGGCTCTTGCATCTCTGGCTTCCCTCGTTGTGCGACGTTTGAGAAACCTCAAGTATCACTGGGCGATTGTCTTCATCGGTGTAGTTCCAGTACTTGGTTGGATTGCCCTCTCAATAATCGTTGCGCTCAAGCCTCGCACCGACACCGATGATGCACTTGCTCCAGGAAGAGTTTTTCTAACTGCTGGGGCAACCTTCATCTCGCTGCTCATCCTGATCACATCCCTCTCGATCAGTGCTGCAGATGACTCGCCGACCTCGTCTGAAACCACACAAAGTGCTGAAGATGCTGCCGCTCAGCAACAGGCTTTAGAAGCTAACGAAAAGGCTGAAGCAGAAGCACAAATCGCAGTGAAGGAAGCCGAGGAAGCACGTCTGGCCCAGGAAGCTGAGGTGGCTGAGGAGAAACCTGAGGCAGAGGAGGTGGAGACAGCTTCCGAGGTGGAGGCAGCCGCTGCAGCTGAAACCCCAGCCAGCAACCAAACTTTCAATGAACAAGTTGCAGGATTGGCTGTTCGACCTGAAGTTACCAGCGGGTACGACAGAAATCTCTTCAAGCATTGGATTGATGCCGACGGCGACGGTTGTGACGCTAGGCGAGAGGTACTAATCGCAGAATCAACAACACCCGTCTCCGTGGGGGGAGGTTGTTCCCTGTCAGGTGGCACATGGGTTTCTGCTTTTGATGGCGTTTCAACTACCGATTCCTCCTCCTTTGATGTCGATCATTTTGTTCCCCTGAAGGAAGCATGGGATAGCGGTGCCAACGAGTGGGACAGCACCACCCGGCAAAACTTCGCTAACGACCTTGGTTATGACATGTCTTTAATCGCTGTTTCAGCGAGCTCGAACAGATCAAAGGGTGCCCGTGACCCATCCGATTGGATGCCGCCAACCGCATCCTTCAAATGTGAATACGTTTATAGCTGGATACAGGTGAAACTGAGGTGGAAACTCAGCATCGATTCATCGGAAGCGAGTGCGTTGAGAAGTAACTGGTCGGGGTGTTCCATCGAAGAACTGGATTTCAAGGGTCAGGCCTCGGGTGCAACGATTGGAACTGCTCCTGCTCCCGCCCCTGCCCCAGAAACAGCTCCAGCTCCAGAAACTCCAACCGCAGCGGGAACGGATCCGCAGTTTTCCAGTTGCGCCAAAGCTAAGGCTGCCGGGTTCGGGCCATACACGAATGGAGTGGATGAAGAGTACGGCTGGTATACAGATAGAGACAAAGATGGGATTGTTTGTGAATAATCCCTCGGGCAAGGGACGTGAGTTCCAGCCTGAGGAGAATGGACTGTCCCACGAGACCTGTCAGAGGGCAAACACCCGCAATGCAAACCTAAGCGGGGCAAAGCGAGTCGGAACCAAATTCCCATAGTAATTTGAACTGTGATGACTGCGGGGATCAGGTAGACCACCCCTCCTGGTCAGGCACCCACCCCCTCCACCCACCTCCCGCACGTTCGGAGGGGTGGTGTGGCTCCCTGTGTGTGCAAAATGCGGGGGTTCGCCGTCTTCGGGCTAATCATCCCCACAACTACTGCACTCAAGCCTCCTAGAGGCACCCCCGACATCAAAAGGGGGCGGGGGCAAATCTCCCACGACCCAGACTCAACACCCCGTAGCCCACCGTTCGGTGCATACCCGCAGTTGAAAGGTTTTCGCTTCAGCTTTGCTTGCTGATTTCTACGCTTGCAATAGCCACGAGCGAGGCGCAGCTATGGCGGAGAGAATGCCATTTAACACCCTCCGCCCCGACAGCTTGCGTGGTCGGAATGAAGTAGTTCTTTACATCGAAGAGATACTCCGCAAAATACATTGTTCACCGCGTCCGACTCTAGAAATCTGAAATCCCTCGGGTCAGCTCAACAGTAAACGAACGAACTCAGCCTCTTCGATAACTTCAATCTCAGCACCTGAATCCAGTAATTCTTTGGCCATCTTCTCTTTTCGGGATCCACCTGCCTCAATCTCCTCCAGTTTTTGTTCCCCAAGAACTATGAAATCCGTTTTTCCGGACACTGACGCTGTCGGAATTGCTCCGATACTCTCCAACACAGCCTTTGACTGTTGCCTGGTCATCGACTGCAACGCTCCAGTCATTACGACGTTCTTCCCGTAAAAATCGCGTGAAGGGTCTAGGTCTTCAACCCCCCAGACTTTCCGTTGTAGGTCAGCGAGCCGCTCCCTTTCTTCTGCGCTTAGCTTTTTATAGGCAGGGACCACCTGAATCGATTGACACCGAATGTCGATATCGCCGTCGACGCTCCCCGCGCGCACATCCCATGCCTCAGCCAGTTGGTTTAGCGACTCAACATTGGTGCGCTTCATGAGACTGACCGCTACATCGCCGGCAGCTCGAGCGTCGCTCTCAGCCCGGTGAATCTGATCAAAATCTACGCCCAAGTAATCTGCGACGTTCTGGAGACGAAAACTAACGAGCTCTCCTTTTAGCGCTTTCCTGGCCAGCACAAGTGTGCAGAAGTAAGTCATTGGAGGGTAGGGAATCCCGTAGAGGTTGAAAACTCTCCTGATTGCAGCCATATCAAAACCTGTGTTGTGAGCTACTAAAGGTGCCCCGTCCAGGAAATTCAGAATGGAGTCAGTAACCTCTGGGAACTCAGGAGCGTCAATGCAGTCCTCCTCATTAATCCCATGAATCCAGGTGTTTTCGAAATAGAAAAGCTCAGCCGAGGGAGATATCAGGTGTGACCAGGATTCGACCTGGACTCCTTTTCGATATCGAACAAGTCCAATTTCGCAGATGGAAGCAAAATCTCTGTTGGCGGTTTCAAGATCTAAGGCGACAAAATCATCCATGTACCGAAGCTAGTTCCGGCTGGCGATTTTCTCAAGTTTTATCCAGATCAGTTTGCCAACGCTCGGCGGCCGAAGTTGAGTGCGCCACGAGCCCGGCTAATTGGCTGATCCGCACCACTGGATGAGCGTTCGCAAACCGCCTTCCTTCATGAGTTCTCCTTAGATTGTCTTTCGTTCGCAGTTTGGATGCAGTCCGAGTTCCATGAGGACTGCGTGAAGTGGCCAGCCACAGACCGCGCACCACAATCCGGTGACAGGCCAGTTTCCCGGCAGCAGTGGGTCTCTGTCTCTTATCCTGGTAATGGTCTTGCCTCCAGTTCGCAAGGGCCACAGTGGCCCTCGCGGGTGGGGCAGTTATGAATGAGACAGCCTCCCGGACCCGCCGGTTTCACCGGTTCCACCGGTTGCCTAATACCCAGTGACCGCCATACCGAGGCAAACTGGTTTTCGTTATATCCGCGCTTTTGGTCTGGCCTGATGGAGGTAATGCCGTAGGTCCTGGAAAGCATTTGGCCCAGCCTCTGAGGTGTCAGGTCCCTGCCAAATCCGCTTTCGCTGCTCCAATCTTCTGGATGGGCACTGATCAGCCACGCTAGGACCTCCTCAGTAGGCGAGAACGCAGGACCGCCTAAGTAATAGTCCGATAAATGCTCGGCAAGTAAAACAGGAGGCCGCTTATTGTGCACCCCCGCCTCCTTTGTCTCTTTCTGGTGAGAGAGGTCCGCCTCTATGAGAGCGTCCGCCCTGTGCTCCCATCCAGCTCCTGCCTGCGCGGCAATCCTCTTCAGTGGTAGCCACTTCTCCCGGTTCCGGTTTTTACACCCCGCAGGAAGGGTTGGCTTGTGAGAGCTCACCCGGTCACCCACTGCCTCCACCGCTTGCATAATTGCCTCGCGCAATAGTTCAGCGTCCGGCTCGATTTCCTCCCAGTCGCTATCTTCTATTTCTTCACCCAATGCGGGTAGCAGCCTCACTTCGATACAGCGGGAGCGAGTATCGTCCGGGAGTTGCGGAGTATTCCCCGCTATCGCTACCGGGGCGAACGTGGGCATCACGGTCATCACCCACTTACTTCCCTCTGGGACCAGTACTGGCCTATTCCCTCCTCTTTTGTACCCGGTATTAAGAATTGCCAAACGGTCATTGGTGCCCGGGTCTTTGGGGTTAAGCGTCCTGTCCACCTCGTCCAGCAGCAAGGTCCTGGGACCGTCCTCTAAGCAACGAGCTAAGAGCGCACCGCTCGCCGCTGACCCAATCTTGAGAGGTTCTCGGCAAAGCCTTTCCAGGTGGTCTAGGAGAGTAGTTTTCCCAGACTCTGGGACCGGACTATCCAGCAATAGCCGCGGAGTAGTGGCGAGGTTTTCTATCGCCCAGGTGTGAGCAACCCACAGCGCCGCCAGGTCATAGCCTTTAGCGTCCGGTAGGTAAACAAACCTCCTAAACCAGTCTGCAAGCGCTTGCAACACTCTCGCCAGTTCCCGCTCCTTTTCTTGACCGGCGGAACCGGTGGAACTGGTGGAACCGGCGGGCTTCGCCATGTCCGGACCAGGTTGCTCGGTCACCACTTCTAACGCCGGGTATTTTTCCCGCCAGTAAGCCAGATCCCTTCTCTCCAGGGCGCTCACCTTTGCCACCCCTCTCTGATGAGATCAAGCTGCGCAAGCTGGTTTCTTGCATCGCGCGAGTCCCAGGGATCAGGTCCCGCTCTGAGGAGCTTCGCCTCTGTGAGCTCTAACGCTGCCAAGAGGTGCCTACTCTTTGCTCTAGCCCGGTCTGTAGCAATATGGTCCGCTGTAAAGAACCAGGCTTGCAGCTCAGGGTGCACCCGGTGCAGAGGCCTGGTCTGGGCCGCGAGCTGATCTCGCTGACTAGCTGCGGTCTCACAACAGTTTGGGCAAAATACGCCTACGCCAGGTGCGACCATGAGCCCGCCTGTCCTCCCTGGTAGGGCTTTAGGACAGCATCCAGGTCTCGCCTGCGGACCCGAATGAGCCTGGGGCCAAAACGTAAGGCGGGAAGATCTCCACGCCATATCAGCTTTCGCAGGGTACTGACACTGCAAGAGGTTTCCTCCGCCACCTGCACGAGTGACAGCAGTTGATTGGAGCCCGCGCCGGTGTTCAGGGGGACAATGCCTGTGCTATTTTTACTCATATAGAACCTATCTCCATCCGAGGATTAGAAGTTCTTAGGGCCTCACTAGTTTCAACCTGGTGGGGTCCGAACTCTTTAATTGACTTTTTTTCTAGCTTTCTAGATTTTCGCATGGGGGTTACACCAAGACAATTCACCCTGTGAGAAATCCTGTGCAAAACTCGCTAGAAACGCCGGGCTCTCTGTGGATAAGGTGAGGATAAAACGCCAATATCTCGGCAATATTCGGGAACCTTTAGACCGTTTATCGGGGTTAGAAATCCACAATCCGAGGAAAAAAAATTGTGTAAACGTGAAGTCTAAGAAATAGCCTTTTTCGGGTTTTGGTCCAATTGGAAGCCTATTTTCCGCCCAGCAAACTGATTTCCCTGCCGGTAGTCCTCTGGTATCGAATGGCCATTCTCTCTGTGGTGTGGCCTCCCCGATCCATGGTCTCCCGCAACGTTGCCCCCTGCTGAGCAAACCAGGTCAGGTGATAATTCCTGAGCGAATGAAAGTGTCCGCCATATCCGGCAAGCGCTCTGAGTTTCTGCCAGCGCGGGTTCAGCATCGACTTAGCCCAGTGCACTGTGCCCTCTGGGTCTTTAGAAACAAGTAGTGTCTCCGGGTGCTGGGGGATAGTGTGCAGGCGCTCCAGCAGTATCTGCTCAGCCCCTCCCTTTTTAGGCACTGCAAGTCTGCGCCTGCTTCCAGGTGTTTTTGGTGGGGAGACTATCGGGTTGTTCTCGCCGTCCCAAACAACAGCCCTAGCTATTGTCACGAACCACCAGGTTTCCCCGTCTGCGGCCTCTTCGCTGCTAATATCTCTGCGCCGGAGCTCCATAATTTCGCCTTTTCTGAGCCCGCAATGTGCGCCCAGTGCCACGATCGTGCGCAGGGGCTCCTCTGCAAGCTCAAGCATGAGTGCGACCTCTATCTCTGTGGGTATTTCAGGCTCCACCTGTGGCTTGTAATTACTTGCGCCTTCGATATCGCAAGGGTTCTCTCTGATCCACCTTCTTTTCAGCGCATACTTCATCACACTTTTTAGGTGTGTGTAGGCCTTGGACGCCTGGGCTGGTGCGTGCTTGTGTGCCACGCTCCACCAACGTTCTATGTCCCTAGCGCTAATCGCCTTGAGTGTTTTATCTGCAAGCTCAGTGAGGACCTTGTCCACTAGGCGGGGGTATTCGTTGTAGGTGTTTGGGCTTAGCGCCATGCCATATCGGTTTACCCTGCTGGCTGTGTAGAGAGCTGAACCCTGCCGAAGGGTCACGGTCTTGGGGTCTAGCCCGTCCGTCTTGGTATCGTCCAGGACTTGCCAGGTATTGTTCTCTATCGCTGCCAGGGTCCGCGCTAAGGCTTGCTCCGCGTCCGCCTTAAGTCGATAGGTTCCTGCGGCCCTTCTCGCGCCAGAGGGGTCTGTATAGCGAACCTGCCAGTTCCCTACCCTGTTTCGACTGACCGACCCTCTCGCCCGCCTGGGACCTCTGGATTGTGCCTGCTCTTGCGCCATAGTTTCCCCCTTCAGCTTGCCTTCTCTAGGAGTAATCCTAAAGTAATCCTAAGACATTGGCATTAGGTGGAATTTGTTGATATTCCAACGCTTCCCAGTAGCCCTGTATGTGAGCTGATTCTCTGCACTTTCCGGGTTTTTACTGGTGGACCTGAGGGGAATTGAACCCCTGACCTCCTCATTGCGAACGAGGCGCGCTACCAACTGCGCCACAGGCCCTGATGCGCTCTCACTTTAGCAGTGAGGGTTAACCGGCCAACGATCG
>Ga0222651_1000330_pt1 | contig 33000 bp, 31 predicted proteins | sample AntAcemetagen369_FD_179855 | JGI IMG/M metagenome (GOLD analysis project Ga0222651, IMG submission 179855) | Saline water microbial communities from Ace Lake, Antarctica - #369 | ecosystem: Environmental > Aquatic > Non-marine Saline and Alkaline > Saline | place: Antarctica: Ace Lake...
GAAGAAAAACAGCTGGCAATGTCACCAACCGATCTGCAAAAATTCATCAATGCTGTGCGCACCACATTTGAACGCCACGCGATGCAGGGCGATGTTCCCGTTTTGCTGGTCAGTCCCGGCATCCGGCCCTATGTCCGTTCGGTCATCGAACGATTCCGGCCAGTAACCGTCGTCATGTCGCAAAATGAAATCCATGCGAAAGCGCGCATCAAAACCGTGGGTCAGATTTAAACCATGCGCCTAAAGACCTATCAGGCTGCCACGATGTCCGAAGCGATGGAACTTGTGCGCCAGCAACTTGGGTCAGACGCGATTATCGTCGCTACGCATGAAGACGAAGGCAGTAAAGGCGTCCGGATAACGGCAGCGGCAGAACGCAACGACTCCGAATACGAGCTGGAAACGGAAAACGAGTCTCTGGATCTGGCGGATGTACTGAGCAATATGCTCGACGAGCATGGAACACCAATCGCCCTGGCTGATCATCTGGTCAATACCGCGGTACATCTGGGAATACCCGACCCTACTCTCGCGCTCGCTGGTGCCCTGGATGAACTGTATAATTTTTCGCCCCTACCCTCTGTACGCACGCCAACCCCGGTAATATTTATCGGCCCACCCGGTTCGGGAAAAACCGTCACGATCGCAAAGCTGGCCGTGCGGTCCCGACTTGCCGGCACAGACGTATGCCTGATCACGGCCGATACGATCCGCGCCGGGGCTGTTGAGCAGATTTCAACCTATGCCGTCAGGCTTGGTCTTGAAATACACACGGCCGCGAGCCCAAAAGAACTTGCTACGGCACTCGACCGAACAGGTGGCACCACCCAGGTTCTTGTGGATACAACGGGCGTTAACCCCTACAGCGCGGAAGATATGGACCGACTTTCTTCTTTTTTGGAAGTGACGTCGTTCGAGCCAGCCCTGGTCATGAATGCGGGCGGAGATCCGGTTGAGGCTGCGGATTTATGTTCGGCATTTCATACCACCAATCCAACCCGCCTGATCGTGACGGGTCTGGATATGGTTCGACGCCTTGGCAGCATTCTCGCCGCTGCCGAAGCATCCTCTATCCCATTCGGAGATGTCAGCATAGCGCCTGATATTGCCGCCAGCCTCCATACGCTGAACCCCGTCTCGCTCGCGCGACTGCTGTCGTCTGAAGACAGACGAGAGTCCAATATCGATATCACCGAAATATTCAGAACTACCGGATCAAGATAATGGCACTTCGACCCATCCCACAGGACGCTCCCAATCCGGCTATCAAGCGCAAAATGGTGGCAATAGCATCGGGTAAAGGCGGTGTCGGAAAAACCTGGTTCGCCATATCACTGAGCCAAGCGTTGAGCCGCACTGGCGAGCGGACGCTGTTATTTGACGGCGACCTTGGGCTCGCCAATGTCGATATCCAGTTGGGCCTGATGCCAAAACACGACATTTCGGCGGTGATCGCCGGCAAAACGACATTGGCGCAGGCCGTGACGAACTTTTCAGACGGCGCCTTTGATATACTGGCCGGACGATCAGGGGCAGGAAACCTGGCAGCGCTGCCCATCCAGCGACTGATCACCTTGCGAAACAGCCTGTTTAGTCTGGCAGACGATTACGACCGCGTCATTCTGGACCTCAGTGCCGGTGTTGACCGTACCGTGCAGACGCTTGCGTCCTCTGCGGGCATAAACCTTGTTGTGACAACAGACGAACCGACCTCACTGACGGACGCGTACTCCTTTATAAAACTGAGCGAGGCTGAACGCCCCGGCGCTGATATGCGTATTGTGATCAATATGGCCGAGACCAAGAACACCGGTCAGGAAACATACGAAACATTGCTGAAAGCATGCCGCAGCTTCCTTGGAATTGAACCGCCCCTCGCCGGTATTATCCGGCGCGACACGAAAGTCAGGGACAGCATCCGTCATCAGACAGCGATCCTGACCAGATACCCCGCGTCTGACGCCGCGCGCGACGTCGAAGCAATTGCCGAGCGATTGCAACGAACGAGATAGCCATGGCGATTCCCCCGGCAACCGGCACAGTACCACCACAGCCACCTCCCCTGCCGTCGGGGACGACAGGGACGATATCCCAGCTACCACCATCACTCAGCCCCTTACAGGCGGGGGATGTTCTTGAAGGTATCGTCACCGCGCGCCTGCCCGATAAAAGTGTAACTATCAATTCAACATCCGGCACCCTCACTCTGCGCATTGGCCATCCGATTGCCCTGAATACGGCGGTTCTGCTGCGCATTACTCTGGCCGGGGCACAGCCAACCGTCTCCGTCACGCTCAAGCCCTCAGAGATATCGGCAGAACCCGGCGCCCTCGCCAAAGGCAGCCTCGCCCCTCCTCCCAATATTGTCACTGCAACGGTGACACGATCCCCTACATTTGTGCCCGCTGGCGGCCTCGGCACATCGAACAGCGCCACCGGACAAACGCCAACCGTTTTCGGAACAACGGCACTTTCATCACTGCCCGCCGGGTCGAAACTCCCCATACGTATTATCAGTGTCTCACCAGCCGGCAATGTCTCTCCGTCCATTGGTACTGGTCCGGCTTCAGCCGGCATAACCCCGGCAGCGGGTGGTTCGTCAACAACCGCACCATCGGCTGCCAACCCCATTACTGCATCGACCACAACACCGTCTACGGCGACACCTGCTTCAGGCAGGACACCGTCCTCGTCCGCATCCGTAGCGGCGACAGCGGGCGCCGCTGGGCCGGAAACAACGGCAACGAAGGGTACCGCAACCGCAACCACTGGATCAGGCGGCCGAATTACGGCGGCAATCAAAGGCACGAACATATTTGGCCAGACTGTTATTCAAGCCGACACCCTTGAATTGACCCTCCCCGCAGGTCGGCCACTGCCAACCGGGGGAACATTACAGTTGGAACGGGCGGGTTTGCCGGTATTGCCATCTGCCGCCGGCACCGTCGCCCAGACCCTTGCCATCGCGACACGATGGGAAGCGCTGAATGAAATTTTGACCGGTAACGCGTCCCCCGCTATCCGGGCGGCGGTTCACCAAGCGGTTCCCCAGGCCAATCCGCAGCTTGCCGGCACACTGTTGTTCTTTATGGCCGCGCTCCGCGTCGGCGATGCACGAAACTGGCTCGGCGCTGAAACCGCGCGGTTGCTGGATGCAGACGGATTCATGACCCGCATCGGCGAAGAATTCGGTGTCATGCAGCGCCTGGCAACCGAACCGTCCGGACAGGATTGGCGCATGTTCCTCATACCATTCCTGTCCGATTCCCAATTACAGCAGTTGCGATTATTCATACGGGGCCAACCCGGTGAAGAAGACAGCGCCCGGGACCCCGCCGGTATTCGCTTTGTCATCGAAGCATCGTTCAGCCGCCTCGGGCCGTTTCAGTTTGATGGCCTTGTACAGCCCCACAACATGAATCTTGTCGTCCGGACCGAACGCTCCCTTGAAGAAATGATAACAAGCGACATTTCGAAAATTTATATGACGTCGCTGCAAGCACTCGGCTTTTCAGGTAATATCGACTTTCGCGCCGAACGCTTTTTTGAGGTAAAGCCATTACTGGAATCAGGCCTTACCGAGAATTCTGGAGTAACCGCTTGAATACTGCACCTGGCGATGTTCTTTTCGAACGACGCAAACACCTTGAAACGACCGCGAATCCCTCGGCTGCACTGGATTATCTCGTCCGGCTGGATGGCGTTCTGGACAATTCGCTGCTGCGTATCTCTATTCACTACGTCCCCGACAAGCTTATCGTTCCGCCAGAGATTTACGCGCTATACCTGACAGGCCTGAAAGATGAGGCCGATTCAATTCTGGAGCAACTGGCAACGTTGATCCTGGACGATTTCAACAATGAAGTTGTCCCCCGGTGGATCCGCATTCGGTTGGAGCGCAGTATGGCGGATGGCGTAACGCACCAGACGCTGCTCGAAGACCGTCAGCCGAAATGGCGCAATCCCGATCTGCTTGCCCAGATAGAACGGTTTTGACGCTTCTGCATGTCTGATACCGGCTATTCAGACTTTCGCCGGCTAAACGCATTCAAACCCAACTCATCAAGGATGATTGATTCCTTGCGTTTACTTTCAAGCAATTCAGCCTTGTCCCGCTCGGCTTTCGTGATCTCGAATTTCTTCAAGCCCTCAAATGTTCTGGCAACATCGTCACGCGCCGTTTCCACCTGTTTTTGCACTTCGGCGAGTGATTGCTGCAACGCATCCCGTCGGAATATTGCCCGGCGGGCATATCCACCATACGTAAATATCCCCTCGTCGGAGTGACGTGCCGCATTTTGCTCCTCGGCGACTTCAGTCTTGAGGTCCTCTATGGATTTCTCCAGCGCCGCCCGAACTTCCTCAATCTGGCGCAATACAAGTCGCTTCTGGTCCAACTCATAGGACCTAATTTTTATGAGCGCCTCGATACCCTTCATAACCGCTACTGGACCGATAGAATTTCTTCGAGACTGGCATACCCTTCGTCAAGACCGGAACGTTCATCCTGTACCTGGCTGAGAAACGCCTCTAGCGCCGGGAAAAGGTCTATTGCGTTATCGATTTGCGGGTCGCTGCCGCGGCGATAGGCGCCAATACGGATCAGTTCCGCCATATCCTCATAGGTCGCCAGCAGCGCCCGTGCCTTGTTGACCAGTTCATTCTGCTCAGCCGTGTTGCAGTCCGGCAGCGTCCGGGAGACGCTTTTCAGGATATTGATTGCCGGAAAGCGGTTCCGGTGGGCAATAGCGCGATCGAGCATGATATGACCGTCCAGAATGCCGCGAACTGCGTCGGAAACCGGCTCATTGTCATCGTCACCTTCTACCAGAACCGAAAACAGCCCGGTAATCGTCCCGGCATCCAATCCCGGCCCCGCCCGTTCGAGCAGTTTTGGTAATTCGGAAAATACCGTTGGCGTATACCCCTTGCTTGCTGGCGGCTCCCCGGCGGAAAGACCGATTTCCCGCTGCGCCATTGCAAACCGCGTCACGCTATCCATCAGGCACAGGACATCCTTGCCCTGATCGCGGAAATATTCGGCAACGGCCATGGTTACATATGCCGACTGGCGACGTAGCAATGCCGACTGATCCGACGTCGCGACCACCACAACACTCCGCGCCAGCCCTTCGGGACCAAGGTCATCCTCCAGAAACTCCTTAAGTTCCCGACCGCGCTCTCCAATTAACCCGAACACGACGACATCGGCCGTTGTAAACCGTGCCAGCATCGACAACAGCACGGACTTCCCGACACCCGAACCCGAAAAAATGCCCATCCTTTGGCCGCGGCAACAGGTCAGAAACGTGTTAATCGAACGAATTCCGAGATCCAGCTTTCCACCGATGCGTTGACGGGAATGTGCCGGTGGCGGCGAATTTTTGATCAGATACGGGCGATCTCCATAAGGGAGCGGCCCTTTTCCATCCGCCGCCCCGCCAAAACCGTCAACAACCCGGCCAAGCCAGGCATCTGTGGGATAAATCAGCGGTTCACTTTCAGCGAGGACAACCTTGCAACCCGGTCCGACCCCATCCAGTGAATCGAATGGCATGGCCAAAGCACGTCCGGCCCGAAAACCCACGACCTCACATGGTAATAATTTATTGCCCCGGGCAACGATGTCGCAGCGATCGCCGATAGAAAGGTTTCCGTGAACCCCGGCAATCTCAATCAACATGCCCTGGATACCGGAAACACTGCCAAACACCATGTTTTCCGGCAGTCGGCCAATGTCGCCATGCAAACGGTCAAGACGTTCATTCAAGCTCATTTACGCTGCCCGTGTAATTGCGAAGACCATGTCTTGCCGAAAAACTGCCTCGACTGTCCTTATTCTTTACTAATTTCCTCAACATTTAAGAGACAATCAATAAATTGTTAACCTTTTATCGTCATAAACATTAATATCAGTATGAAGAAGACTAGAGTCGTTTTAGGGGAGCCGCAAAATGCGCATTCTTTTAGTCGAAGATGATAAGCCGACCGCTGAAAGCATCGAGTTGATGCTACAGTCTGAAAACTTCGTTGTCGATACAACCGAGCTGGGTGAAGATGGCTTGGAGATCGGCAAAATTTATGACTACGATATCATTATTCTCGATCTGATGCTGCCCGATATTGACGGCTACGAAGTCTTGCGTCGCCTTCGTGATGCAAGGGTCGAAACGCCTATCCTTATTCTGTCAGGCCTTGGCGAATTGGAAAACAAGGTCAAGGGACTCGGCTTTGGCGCCGACGATTATCTGACAAAGCCCTTCCACAAGAGCGAACTTATCGCGCGCGTAAACGCGATCATTCGCCGGTCAAAGGGTCACGCACAGTCAATAATCGAAACCGGCCTCCTCCAGGTCAACCTCGATGCGCGTACGGTCGAAGTCGACAACAAACCTTTGCATCTGACCGGCAAGGAATACGGCATTCTTGAACTACTTTCGCTTCGAAAGGGCATGACCCTGACGAAGGAAATGTTCCTCAACCACCTTTATGGCGGCATGGATGAACCGGAACTGAAAATTATCGACGTGTTCGTCTGCAAATTGCGCAAAAAGCTCTCCACCGCGACTGGCGGAGAAAACTATATCGAAACCGTCTGGGGCCGGGGCTATGTCCTTCGAGACCCGATGGAACAGACAGTGCGCGCCCCCGCTGCCTGACCAGGCAGTTTCCATCCGAATAGAACGGAAAACCCGCCCCGCATTGTTAAGTGCGGGGCGGGTTTTTCTTTTGCTGTAGGTGTTTAGTTTCGTATCGCTCAATATTAATCCGACGGCCTCGTTTCCGGCCGTCGCGGCGCGCGCCTGGCGATCTACGCCGACTTGCGCATCGCCGCACCTCTCGTAAGCTGATACATTCCTCTTTGTTCCGCCACCGGCTGAAAATTGTCGGTCAGGCCGAGTACTGTTTCCGCACCGCCCAGATACAGCAGACCATCGTCGGGCATGATACTGCTGATCCCGTCCAGGACCTGCCCTTTCGTCTCCTGATCGAAGTAAATCAGGACGTTCCGGCAGAACACAATATCAAATGACCCCAGGGAAGAAGGGTTATCCAGAAGGTTGAAGGACCGGAAGGTGACCATGGACACCAGATCATTGCTGATCTTCCACTTTTCGCCGTCCTGCTTGAAGTACTTAATCAGCAACGTAATCGGCAGACCGCGCTGCACTTCAAATTGACTGAATACGCCGTTCTTCGCCTTGTCCAGGATATCGGTCGACAGATCTGTCGCGACAATTTCGATATTCCAACCGGAAAATGCCGCACCGAACTCCTTGATGACCATCGCAATCGAATAAGGTTCCTGCCCGCTGGAACATGCGGCACTCCAAATTCTGATTTTTCGCTTTGTCGCCCTGGTTTGCAGCAATGTCGGAAGTATCAGATCCTTGAGTTGATTGAATGGCTTCGAATCCCGGAAAAACAGAGATTCATTTGTCGTCATCGCTTCCACGATATCTTTGATGAGCCCCTCATCACGCTTGAGGCGAATAGCCGATACAAGCTCATCAAGGCTTTTCATCCCCGCTTTTCGAGTGAGTGGCATCAGCCGGCTTTCCAGAAGGTAAGCCTTATCCTCGCTCAGAACCAAGCCGGATCTTTCCCGGATCAAGGTCGCCATCATATGGAAATCTGTAGGGGTCATGGCGCTGTTCGCTTTACAAAGTTGGAAACGAAAGTAGCAATTCTTCCCAGTGGCAGGACCGCGCTGCAGATACCGTTTGTCGCAACCGCTCCAGGCATTCCCCAGACAACGCTTGTCGCCTCATCCTGCCCGATGACTGTCCCGCCGGACGCCACCACGTCCTCACACCCTCTTAATCCATCCTGCCCCATACCTGTAAGGATCACGGTCAGAACCCTTGGTCCGTACATCTTGACAATACTGCGCAGCATGGGATCGACCGCCGGCTTACAAAAATTTTCTGGCGGTCCGTCCGAGATAGCCGTCACAATCTGCGCACCTTTTCGCTCGATGAGCATATGCTTTCCACCAGGCGCTACATATATGCTGCCTCGTTCGAGCGGTTCTCCGCCTGCCGCCTCTTTACAAGGCCTGCCAATGATTGACTCAAGATGCGTGGCGAGGATTTTCGTAAACGTCGCAGGCATGTGCTGCGTGATCACAATCGGAAGGTCAAAGCTCTGATCCAGCCCCTTGAAGAATTCGAATAGTGCCTGCGGCCCCCCGGTTGAACTTCCGATAGCAAGGACTTCGGGTGCCATTTTCCCCTCTTCCCTGAGGGGCAATAATCCATTGGACGGCGTCTTCGGCACCGTTACCGGAAAGGTCGACTTCGGTGAACCGCTTTCAGGTACCGACGCTGTTTTACGGGCTTCTCGCGCGCGGCCTCGGCGCGCAGCCATGCCAAGCGCCAAGACTTTCTCTACGAGGTCCCGGCGAAAATCTCCTCCGCCATGTATCTCCTTCGATGACGTCGGCTTCGGTATGTAATCGGCAGCGCCTATTGAAAGCGCCTCCATCGAAATGTCGGCATTTCGGGTTGTCAACGTCGATGACATGATCACGCGCATGGCCGGCTGGGCCTTCAACAAAAGTGGCAATGCCGTCAGGCCATCCATTTTCGGCATTTCGATGTCCAGAACGACGACATCGACTTCCTGCTCCTTGACCGCCTTCACCGCCAGCTCACCGTCAGCCACCGCTGCTACGACCGATATTCCATCATTGTCATCTAGCAGCCGCTTTGTCAGGCCACGAACCACCGCGGAATCATCAACAACAAGGACCCGAACGCTGTTCGCATCGGAAGCCTCGCCTGCCGCAAGGGTACGTGCTGCTTGCATCATAAAAGGCCCACCTGCACAAATTTGCTTTGAATAATTTCGCTGTCAAACGGCTTCATGATGTATTCGCTGGCACCCGAACCGATCGCTTCCCGGATATGATCGATGTCATTTTCGGTTGTGCAAAAAACGACTGGAACGTCGCCGCCACCGGGGATTTCTTTCAGGGCGATCAAGAATTCAATGCCGTTCATGACCGGCATGTTCCAGTCCAGCAACACACCATCGGGCAACTGCGATCTGCAAAGGTCCAACGCAACCTGACCGTCTTCGGCTTCCCTGACGTCGAACTCCAACTCCTCGAGTATCTTCCGGGCAACCATGCGGATTACCCGCGAGTCATCTACAACAAGGCACGATTTCATGGTGTCACTCCGGATTTTCTTGCGTGTGAGCACATATCTACTGTTATCCCTAAATTTCCCGCTTCAACACTCAATGCGTCGACAGAGTCTGATTTAGCGCATTGACGAGAGCATCGCGGTCAAACTTTGCGACGTAATCATTGAAGCCAACCTCCCGACCTCGTTCCATGTCTTTGGGCGCGGCGTGCGCCGAGACAGCGACCATCGGTACATCTGCCCAGCCGGATCCGTCGCGTACATGTTCCGCAAACTCGAAACCGTTCATATCCGGCATTTCAATGTCACTGACAATGATGTCGAAGCTGCGGCCTTTCTCGCAGAACTGTATTGCCGATTTCGCACTATCCACGCTGGTAACATCAAAGCCGGCAACAGAGAGCATCGGCGCAATCAGGTTCCTGAAGAAGGCACTGTCATCGACAAGTAGGACGCGGCGACCTTTGGAGTTGCCGTCGGATTCAAACCCGTCAGATTGCGTCTGGCCAAACCAGTCATCAAAGGCAAGTGTCAGGAAGTGCCCGGTATCGATAACGTCTGTCGCTTCGCCATTCACAATCGCACTTCCAAGGAACCCTTGCTGCGTTGTGTTCAATTCAACGTTCAGGCGGTCTTCGACAATATCCACGATTTCATCGACAATCAGCCCCATCGAACGTTCGCGATCGGAGAACACAATGATTGGGAGCATTCCTTCTGATGGAATTTCGCGCCCCGCCACAATCGGAACAAGCGGCATCAACTGATCGCGATACTGGACAAGCGCCCGGTTGCCTGAGATTTCGACCTTGGCGAGATTGATCTCTTCTAGCCTGGCGACAAGCGCCAAAGGCACGGCTTTCGGTGTTTCGTCGCCAGCGCGGAAAATCAGCATTGCGACACGGTCGCCATCGCCGTCCACATCAGCAGACGCCGCATCTTGCGTCGATGCATCGATCTTGAGATCGCCTGTGTGTGCGGCAATACCGTTCGGATCGAGGATCAAGATAACGCTCCCGTCGCCGAGAATGGTGTTACCGGAGAAGAGCGGTATCTGCCGCAGAACAGGTGCCACGGGCTTGACGACAATTTCTTCGGTGTCAAAGACACGATCCACAATGATACCGAAGCTGTATGTGCCAACCTGGGCAACAACAACGAAGGTTTCATCGCTTTCCTCCATGTCCTCCATAGACTCGATCTTCAAGCTGCTCTGCAGCGATACGAGTGGCAGTAGCCGGTTTCGGAGCCGCAGAACCGGGGTCCCCTGAATATCCTCGATCTTGTGTTCCGAGTTGGCGCTTGCCAGAACGAGTTCAACAACACTGATCTGCGGTATGGCAAAGCGTTCGCCAGCACTTTCGATGATCAGCGCCGAGACAATCGCCAGAGTCAGCGGGATCTTGATGTTGAATGACGTACCAACACCCTCGGTAGACTTCAATTCGACGGTACCGCCGATTTTCTCGATATTTGTCTTCACAACGTCCATGCCGACACCGCGTCCGGAAACGGATGTCACGGCGGCGGCCGTTGAAAGCCCTGCGTTAAAAATGAACTGCTGTATTTGCTGAACCGTCATGGAGTCCAGATCACTCTCGGAAGCCAGACCGTTGGCCAGGACTTTCTCCTTGATCTTCTCCAGGTTCAGCCCCTTGCCATCATCGCTGATCTCGATACAAATATGGCCGCCTTCATGATAGGCGTTCAGGGTGATCGTGCCCGTTTCCGACTTGCCGGCATTGGCTCGATCCTTCGGCATTTCAACACCATGGTCGGCTGAATTCCGAACCATATGCGTCAACGGATCCTTGATGAGTTCCAGGACCTGACGATCGAGTTCGGTTTCCGCACCGATCATCTGAAGGTCAATCTTCTTGTCGAGTTCAAGCGACAGATCGCGGACAATACGCGGCAACTTCGACCAAGCATTCCCGATCGGCTGCATCCGGGTCTTCATCACCCCTTCCTGCAGCTCAGTCGTTACATGGCTAAGCCGCTGCAGTGGCGCACTGAATTCGCTGTCTTTCTCATTTCGAAGAATCTGCATCAACTGATTACGGGTCAGCACCAGTTCCGAAATCATCGTCATAAGGTTTTCAAGCAGGTCGACATTGACGCGAATTGTCTGATTCGCGACGCCTGCCGATTTCGACCCATCGGAACTTTCCTTCGCAACAGCCTTTTCCGCTGCCGCGGCGACCGCAGGAACCGCTGGTTCCGCGACATCCTCTGCCGGCTCCGCTGCGACTTCTACCGGTTCCGTTGCCGCTTCTGCTGGTACAGAGGCTTCGTCGTCTTCAGATTCCACATCGATCGTTTCAGGGTCAGACGCGATGTCGGTGCTGGCCTCAACCGAACCAGTATCGATATCTTTGCCCGTATCCTCTGCCCGGACGGGAACAAACCCGAATTCGTCGGCTTCTTCCTCTCCGGCAGCTTCAGCAGCTCCGGCCTCCGGTTCGGGCGCTGTTTCCGCGCTCACCGCTGCTGCCGGAGCATCTCCGCCGGCGCCACCCGTCAGATCGCCGTCAGCAAAAGCGTTGAGACGGCGAATGAGATCGCTGTCTTCGCCTTCGGGCTCTTCCTCGTTGGCTTCCAGCTGTTCCAGCAAGATCTTGATCTGGTCCAGACATTCCAGAACCAGTGATACCGCGACCGGGGTGACCTCAATTTCACCATCGCGAATTTTTCCGAGAATATTCTCACCAGCATGGGCAACGGACTCAAGCCGCGGCAATCCTAAGAAGCCACACGTGCCCTTGATCGTGTGCACAAGCCTGAAGATATTACCCAGTAGAGCCGGGTCGTTCGGATTTTGCTCTAGCTTGACTAGTTCCACATCGAGAATATCCATATTCTCGGCAGTCTCGGTTAGGAATTCATTGAGCAGATCATCCATCGCGAAGTTCCATCCTTGCTGGACGCTCGCCTCTGATTTCGAGGGCAGGGCGCGTCATCAATTACCATGTCAACAACATGGAATTTCACACGGATAGATTAAGAAGCAGTAAATTCTGAAACCTGCGGATTCCGCAGTGAAACAGAATTAACGCGCAACGCTTACAGTGAGCGTAATGCTGTCTTCGATCTGCCTGTCGAACTGAACGGCACTGCCCATTCGCCTGGCCAAATGGGCCAGAAAATATGAATGCACACTACGTGGCGTCAGCTCGTCGACACTCGCTTCTGGCGCAAGCGCGGCCTGACAGTCTTCGGGGATACGCGCTCCCTGCCCTTCGGCGGTAACAGATATACTTAAGTTATCTTCAGACCCGGCAAACGAAACGCCAATAACACCCCCACGAGGCAGTGTTTCTGCCGCAAGCGGTAGCAGGTTCAGCAACAACTTTCCGCAGCCATCCCACCATTCCGGCAGGGCGCTATCATTCGGCCATTTCAGGCTGGAACGTCCATCGGACAGGAATGCCTCGGCCAGGTCCCGGACCTCGGAATGGGACGCAAGCGAGCGTGTGCCTGCCATCCCATAGGCCATGCGATAAAATTTCAATCGTGCCGCGACAAGCCGCGCACTGCTGCCGATCAACGGCATTGCTTCCGGCAACATCGTTTCATCGAATTCTTCTATCATTTCAATGCCGTTATTAATGGCGCCCACAGGGCTGGCCAATTCATGACACAGTCGCGAGCACAACAATTCAGTCACTCTAATATCCAGAAAGTCGGGCATGATCATCCGCACCTTGAAAATACAATCTGCGCCAAGCACATCCTGTGCGGAAGACGCTCAAAACCCTACCCGATTCGCCTGCCTGTCCAAAGCCTTCGTTGCGCATCATTCTTCGTTTGGCAAATATTGGGGTAAATAGGAATACAGTGCAGCTGCCACGAACATTTGAGCCGTAAACACCGGTTGATCGTTGCAACAAGGATAACGCCTGTTGCAATATCATTTTGTGTTCCGAAAGCTGCCCGACTGAGTTGTTCCACATAGACAACAACTGTATCGCCAAAGCATTAATACGATGAGCGGACTCGACAAACTAACCGTACTGCTGGTCGAGGATTCACCTCAGATGCGGGCGCTGATGGCTTCTGTCCTAACGCAGTTGGGAATCGGAACCATCATCCGGGCAAACGACGGCGCGGACGCTATCCGTAAAATTAAAGCGATGCAAACCGATCCCGGCAGCGTCGGCGCAACAAGTATTGATATGGTTCTTTCAGATTGGGTGATGGACCCTATCGATGGTGCAACCCTTTTGCGCTGGATCAGGCGCCACAAGGAATCCCCGGATCGGTTTATGCCATTTGTCATGGTCAGCGCCTATTCTGACTGGGAACGGGTACAGACGGCACGAAACCTCGGGGTAAACGAGTTTCTGGCGAAACCGTTTTCTGTTGCTTCCGTATTCGAACATATAAATGCCGTGATACAGGATGGACGCTCCTTTGTACGAACCGACAGTTTCTTCGGTCCGGACAGGCGCCGAAGCCGCAAGCATGTCTCCAGCGAAAAACGCGTCATCAACCCATCTGGCCGGGATTCAATGGAAAAACGAATCCGCTTTTACGCGGCCCCGCGCCAGTTGAGACGAAAAGTCGGCGCGGATTTTCAGGCCAACATTGCCACCATCACCAAAATCCAGAAAGAGCTGGATGAATGGAATGATGACTTCGTCAAATGGACGATCGAATATATCGAGCAGCTCAAACGCCACATGAGATCGGCACGGGCCAAGGATCCCAGCAAGCGCAGGCCGGATTTTGCCGAAATCAACCGTATCAGCCATGAATTACGTGGTCAGGGTGGCGTTTTCGGATATCCGCTCGTCTCGGCCGTCGCGAAATCTCTTTTCGAATTGACAAAAGATACATTGGACCGATCCAACGATTGCCTGATACTCATCCGCAACCATATCGAAACGTTGCGCATTGTTTTGCGTGACGAAGTTCGGGGTGACGGCGGTAGTGTCGGCGTTGAGATACTCAAGGCTATGCGCGAAGCCAACGCCAAGTTCCTGAGCGAACGGAATAATCTATCGCTTGTCGGCCGCGATTTTTTGCAAAGCAACAGATAATAAAATGAACCTTACAGCCAACGCCGGTCGACTAGGGCTCCATCATCCGCTTTACGCCGATCTGGCTGCCGGTGTCACCGGTACGGCCAAAGATGTGATTGTCGGGCTGAACTGGACGCTGGTTATTGGGGAATCTGGTGCCGGGATGTCGCATACGCCGGCGCGTGGCACAGGGGGCTGTTTCTCGCTACCCGATGCCGGCCAATACAAGGATCGCTCCCTCGCATCCCTGGCCAGCATGATCCAATCGGAAAATGTCTTTGAAACGGCGATCGCCATCGCCGCAGCAAACGCTTTCCATAACCGTTATGACCTTCCGGGAAGTACGGAAAACGGGCTGGACCTTGTACCGGATGATGGTGAGGATACGGTAATAATCGGGCGTTTCCCCGGCCTTGATACACGCCTCCCCAAGGCAAAGGTCATTGAACGGGAACCCGGCCCGGACGACTACCCGGAAGAAGCCGCCGCAACGCTATTGCCGGAATGCGGATATCTGCTCGTTACAGCATCGGCCATGCTCGACGGCTCCCTCATCCAACTGCTGACGCTTGCACCACAAGCCCATACGATTTTGCTGGGTCCGGGCACGCCGCTCGCCCCAGTGCTGTTCAACCACGGTATAGACATTCTTTCAGGCACCGTTGCAGATGATATTGATAGCCTGACGGGGGTCATTTCCCAAGGCGGCGCTGTTCGCGCGATGAAACGCTATTCGCACAATGTGTCGCTTTTAAAAATCGTCGCCTAGGTTCCCGCAAGAATCGCTTCGGCGCGTTCTAGATCTTCAGGTCGATTGGTATTGAAGAACGGGTCAAAAGTCGTAGAAGTGAAATCGACAACAGACAACCTGTAGCGGGACGTCCACAGATCAACTTTGCGAATATCCTCTTCCGTCATGGCTTTCCGCAACGCGCCCCGCAACTGAACCGGCCATATCCCGATAACCGGGTGCGTCCGGCCATTGGACCGCGCGCAAGCCACATCACTGCCGTCACGCTTCATGGCGAACATTAGTGACTCGACGAGGTTTTCCGGCAGAAACGGTGCATCCGTTGGAAACGATACGAGCCATTCACACTCCGGGTAGTTCAGCGCCACCCACTCCATACCTGTAAGGACGCCCGACAAGGGGCCCGCATTTCCTTCAATCACATCAGGAATAACGGGAAGCCCAAAAGACGAAAAGCGCGACGGGTCACCATTTGCATTGAGCGCTAACGTGTCGACCTGGGGCAAAACACCCCGCACAATCCGTGAGAGGATCGTTTCTCCACCAAGAACACGCAGGCATTTATCACCACCGCCCATACGACGTGACAGGCCCCCGGCCAGAAGAATACCCGCCACACGCGTCTTTTCGATGATCATCCCGTACTTTCCGACCACAGCTTCAAGCGATTCCGGCCCTCAGTCTTCGCCAGATAAAGTGCCTGATCCGCAAACTCGATTGTCTGTTTAAGCGGTGTGTCCTGCGCAACCATGCAAAGCCCGAATGACGCGGTCAGTTTCAAAGGCTTCCCATCGGTTAGCGTCACCGCCTGATCCGCTAATGACAGACGCAGGCGTTCCACAATTTCGACGGCCCGGTCGCTGGTCGAACTTGGCAAACTGATCAGGAACTCTTCGCCGCCATAGCGAAAAATTTCGTCATACGGCCGCAGTTTCGACAGGAATCGCCCCGCGACAGTCCGAAGGACATGATCACCTGCCGGATGACCATGGTTGTCATTTACGGCTTTGAAATGATCGATATCGGCCAGAACGACACAACAGGGCGTATTCGTTCGAAGCGCACGCTCCCGCTCACGAATGAGGATGTCCATCATGATCTGCCGGTTCTGCACCCCGGTAAGCGGGTCCAGTTCTGACACAGCCATCCGAAACGCTTCGCGAATTCGCCGCGCCTGTGCGTTGAATCGTTGCACCTTCTCCGTAAAGGCATCGTATTCCACTGTTGGTATGTCGCTGGCCTGGACTGCCTTCTGGGCTAGAAAACGCCCGAATTCATGCATTTCCTCATAGGCGCTCGCAAGCGACCTGAAGGCAGATTGATCCAGAAGACCACGGTCCCGATTCAGGTCCATCCAGCTCCCAAACCGGGTCAGAAACTGCGAATACTCGGATACGACAAGCTGATCCGGCGCTTCATTACAAATAATCGAACGATGCCATTTCTGAAGCCATTCCGCAGTTTCGTCGATCGCCGCATCGATAATGCGCAGAATACTGCCAGTTTCATTTGGCGCCACTTCGTGGTTTTTTTCCCGCATTACCACAGTCTCTCCAAACCCGACATTCAGGCAGCCGTCTCGTCCAGACTGGCCTTCCGTGAAGATTTCGCCGATTCCTTCGGCACAGAAGCAGGGTCCGCATCGTAGACAATTCGATCAGCCCCCGATAACGCAAGAAAGCGATGACCGCGTGCACGGCCAATCAAGGTCAACCCTGCCTGCTGCGCCAATTCCACGCCCCAAACCGTGAAACCGGACCGTGACACCAAGATCGGTATCCCCATCTGTACCGTCTTGATCACCATTTCCGAGGTCAACCGACCAGTCGTATAGAAAATCTTGTCGCCAGAGGAAATATTGTTCAGCGCCATATATCCGGCGATTTTGTCGATTGCATTGTGACGCCCGACATCCTCCATATACAACAGCGGGCGGTCTTCGTGTGCCAGCACGCAGCCGTGAATCGCACCAGCCTCCAGATAAAGGCTTGGCGTGGTGTTCACTGTTTTTGTCAGCGCATAAAGCCATGATGTTTTCAGAACAGCATCGCCCGGCAATTGAACATCTTCGAATTTCTCCATCAGATCCCCGAATGCCGTGCCCTGCGCACATCCGGACGTCACGGTTTTTTTCCTCAGCTTGTCTTCGAAATTCGTTTCCCGGTCTGTCCGAACAACGACGACGCCGATTTCATCGTCGTAGTCGACGCTCATAATCTTGTTCTCGGCGCCCAGCATGTTCTGATTAATCAGATACCCGACAGCCAGATATTCCGGATAATCACCGATTGTCATCATCGTGACAATTTCCTGAGAATTCAGAAACAGCGTCAGGGGCCGCTCGACAACGACAGTGGTTTCAACAGAAACCCCGTCCTGATCCACGCCGGAAATGCGCCGTGTCAGGCGTTTGTCAAAGGGGTCGGGCGTTAGCAACATTTCACTCATACGCTGAATATGGCGTGGCCCTGCACCTGCGGCAAGCATAGCGCTTCATTCACGGTCCAATGATATATCCATCGCGGTCGGACGCCCCATGCTGCGGCGATCGACGGCAACCGCCTTGATGAGGGCATAGACTGACATACCGGGCTTTAGACCCAACTCCTTGACCGAAACATTTGTAATACGCGCCCATAGCGGGCTGCCGACATCCAGCAGCACATGCGCCTGTGGTCCGCCGCTGTCTTCAATTTGCTCCACGCGGCCCGGCAGAATATTCAATATGCTGGTGCGTTTCGGCGCATCCAGACTTAATGATACGTCTCGCGACCGGATTCTGACATTGATAGACGTGCCGATATTCGCATCGATCAGGGGACTGACGAGTTCACCGCCGGGGAAAACCATACGCGTTATGCCGCGCTCCCGTTCGTGCGCGCTGACCGTAGAGCGCAGAACCGCACCGGCATCGAGCCGGCCGGTATAGGGGTGCAGATCCAAACGCGACGTCACTTCCTCTATCGGCCCCTTTGCGACGATCCGGCCACGGGCGATTAACACCAGAGTCGATGCCAGCCGCAGCACCTCATCGATCGCATGACTGACATATAGAATGGGCGTCCCAATTTCATGGGCAAGCCGTTCGATGAAAGGCAAAATTTCGTCTTTTCGCTCGATATCCAGGGACGATAATGGCTCGTCCATCAGCAACAGTTTCGGGCTGGTCATAACCGCCCGGGCAATCGCGACCCGCTGACGCTCCCCGCCCGAAAGTGTGGACGGCCGCCGGTCCATTAACGCACCAAGATCCAGAATATCGACGATCTGGCCGATACCATGGCGCGGTGCGCGCCGACCGGCGCGTTTCATGCCATAGGCAATATTCGCATCGACAGACAGATGTGGAAAAAGTTGCGTATCCTGGAAGACAAACCCGATGCTACGCCGATGGGGCGGCACAAAGACACCCTTAGAATCGTCCTGCCAGACTTCCCCACCCAGCATCACCTGATTGCCGGCTACCCGGTCAAGGCCCGCTATGATCCGCAGCAGAGAGCTTTTTCCGCTTCCCGAGGGACCAAACAGCGCCGTGACGCCTTCAAGGGGCAAGTCGAGTTCCGCATCCAGGCTGAAACCGGAATGAACCACCCTGCATTTCGCGGCAAGAACATTCATCGGCCGACGACCCTGATCGGAAAACGGCGGTTCAATGCATATACGATGAATAAAACCGTGAATGAAAACGCCAGTAACCCACCCGAGAGGATATGCGCTGCCCCGTAATTCAGTGTCTCAACATGCTCGAATACGGCAATTGCGATAACCCGGGTTTGTCCTGGAATATTTCCACCAACCATGAGCACGACACCGAATTCGCCCAATGTATGTGCAAAACACAGGACGACCGCGGTCAGATAGCCCCTGCCCGCCATTGGCGCCGCCACCGAAAAGAATGCGTCCAGCGGTCCGGCGCCAAGCGTGTAGGCGGCTTCCAGGGGCCCACGGCCAAGAGATTCGAACGCACCCTGCAAAGGCTGGACAGCAAATGGCAGGGAATACAGAACCGATGCCAGAACAAGCCCACTGAAGGAAAATGTCAGCGTCGATCCGGTGAGACTGACCCAGAAGGCCCCGATAGGACTGTCATTACCCAGCAATACCAAAAGATAGAAACCCAGCACTGTTGGCGGCAACACGAGCGGCAACGCCACGAAGGACTCGACCCAGGGAGCGAGACGCGACCGCGTATTTGCCAGCCACCATGCAACCGGCGTCGCAATAATCATCAAGAGGATGACCGTTATCCCTGCCAGTTGCAGGGAAAGCCAAACAGCATCGAGGTCACTCAAAACGCCCCTCCCACCGTATCGCTCGATATCTCAGTCACAGGGCGCATCCTGCATTATTGTGGTGACATCGCGACAGTGCCATGGCCACCCCGCAACGCCTATCATACCAGCCAAAAACAACCTGCCCTCTCCCTTGAAAATCCAAAGACGAATCGTGCTTTATAATTCAACCCCGCCGCCTTGAATACACTCCGGGCAGAACCACATTTCATTAAGCCTGACCCGAACATTGCCTGACAGGCTCTGCCGACATATGTTGCAACGGCGTAAAAATATCGGGCAAGCAAGCAGGCATAGCTAGGAACATTGACCATGATAGACCCATTTGGTCGTCATATTTCATACCTTCGCGTATCGGTTACGGATCGCTGCGATTTCCGTTGCGTATACTGCATGTCGGAAGATATGAGCTTTCTGCCGAAAGCTGAAATTCTGTCGCTGGAGGAACTTGAACGGGTCTGTACGACATTCGTGAACCTCGGCGTCCGTAAATTGCGTATGACCGGCGGTGAACCGCTTGTCCGTCGCAACATAATGTGGCTATTTCAGCAACTCGGGCGGCACCTGGAATCTGGGGCGCTTGATGAATTGACGTTGACCACAAATGGCAGTCAGCTAGGCAAATACGCCCAGCAACTGGCGGATATCGGTGTAAAACGGGTCAATGTGTCCCTTGATACACTGGACCCGGAAAAATTCCGGGAAATCACGCGCTGGGGCCGGTTCGAACAGGTCATGGAAGGTATTGCCGCCGCGAAAGCGGCCGGGCTAGGCGTCAAGATCAACGCCGTTGCGCTGAAAGGCGTGAATGATGTCGAAATGAACGACATGGTACGCTGGTGCGGTGCAGGAGGGTATGACCTCACCTTTATCGAGGTCATGCCAATGGGCGATATCGGGGGCGAGATGCGGTTCGATCAGTATCTTCCGCTTTCAATGGTCCGCGCGGAACTGCAGAAACAGTGGACGCTGAAGGATATCGACTATAATTCCGGCGGTCCTGCCCGCTATGTCGAAGTCGCCGAAACCGGCCGCAAGATTGGTTTCATCACACCGATGACCCACAATTTCTGCGAATCCTGCAATCGGGTTCGGTTAACCTGTACCGGAACGCTTTATATGTGCCTTGGTCAGGAAGATGCCGCCTATTTACGCGGTCCCCTGCGGGCCAGCGAAGATAATGACCTGTTGGAAAATGCAATCGCAGAAGCTATCGGCCGTAAACCAAAAGGCCATGACTTCATTATTGACCGGCGCAGGAAGAGTCCTGCCGTTGGACGCCATATGAGCGTTACCGGCGGCTGAGGCGCCCCCGGTTCGCTTATTCCGGCTTGCAGATCGCGCTGGACACCTTCGCGGATTCCGTTTTGAGATCGATGCGGATCGTGACGTCTTCGCCGACAATTTCCCAGAGTTTTGCCGCTTTACGCGGACAGGCATATTTGGCAATCAGCGATCGCATCATCAGGCTTTTCGCCGAAATTGCATCAGCGGACTCCTGGCGCGTCAGCATTACTTCTATCCGGATCAGACTCGCATCAGATACGTAGATCTTGCTGATTTCACCAACGTCACCAAAAGGCTTGAACAGATAGCGCTGTTGCAGCCATTTCGCCCCTTCCTCCGCCCGGTGGGGGTCCTGACTGCAGCCAACACCAATCAGCAGCAATATTGCTATGGAAAGACGGGCAACTGGCATCATTCGCTATTCTCGATTCCGTGTACCCCACACTAGAGTCATCGTGAGAAATTAATATACTGTTAAGAGATATTAACTAGCGACTGCCGTCGAATCTGGCCAGTCCGCATATGCACTTCACAAATTGGGACATTCACCATGGAAATCGGCGCGATAATTTTTGCAACGGCCTATAGCATCCAGGTAGATGAATTGGCCCGCGAACTTGAAGCCCGCGGATTTGGGTCACTCGTTCTCCCGGAACACACCCATATTCCAACCAGCAGGCAATCCCCTTGGCCTGGAGGTGGCGAATTACCGAAGGAATATTCTCATACCTACGATCCCTTTGTCGCGCTGTCCTTCGCTGCCGCCGCAACCACCAAACTGAAACTCGCAACCGGAATTTGCCTTGTCGCGCAGCGTGACCCCATTGCCACGGCCAAGTCGGTCGCCAGTCTGGACGTGCTCTCGGGTGGTCGCGTTATTTTCGGAATTGGCGGCGGCTGGAACGTTGAAGAAATGAACCAGCATGGCGTTCAGTACAAGACCCGCTTCAAGCAGCTCCGCGAACATGTGTTGACCATGAAGGCATTATGGACGGAAGACGAAGCATCCTTCCACGGCGAGTTCGTCAATCTGGAACCAACATGGTCCTGGCCAAAACCGATCCAGCGCCCCCACCCGCCGGTCATCATCGGCGGTGAAACCGACTACACGATTAACCGGGTCATAGAATTTGGCGATGGCTGGCTGCCGCGGGCAAGCCCGAATTTCGACCCGACGGTGGGCATGACCAGGCTTCGCGAAGCGGCCGACAAAGCCGGGCGCGATATGTCCAGCCTGTCCGTTTCCGTCTTCCGGGCGCCGCCGGATGCCCAGACACTTGAATCATACGCACAAGCCGGAATCGAGCGATCGCTTTTGATGCTGCCGTCCGATGACCGGGATACGGTCCTGCGCCTTCTAGACGAATACGCCCCGCTGGTCGCGTGACCGACTTTCCTGCAGCGACAGCGGATTACTGACCGGTAATACGCTGCGCCAGGAATTCGTCAATGCGGGCGTTGATAGGGCCCGGTGCCTCAATCATGTTGAAGTGGCCGGGTCCCGGAAGGCACATGGCATCGCTGACCGCCACGGATTCCTCAACCAGTTGCTGCAGGGCCAGCTTTTCACCTTCGACGACAGGTCGGCGGGCATCGAACGAAAGCCGGTCGGTGCTCTGGATTACCAAAACCGGGACCTTTACTTCTCCCATGGCGGCTGTCATCCGGCGCTTGTCGTAATCAACCATGTTCCTGGATAGCGGTACCGCCGTAGATTCCGGCATGGCGGCAACCTGCGCCAGTTTCTCCGGCGCCCATTCCGGTGGTTCGCCAAAAAACATTCCTGCAAACATTTCAGTCACCAGTTTCTCGAAGCCGAGTTCCGCCAACTTCTTGTCATAGGCCCTAAAGGTATCGGCCGGTTCGCCATTTGATCGACTACCATCGACAAGAACCAGACCGGCCACCCGGTCCGAAGCCTGTGTGCAGGCTTCAACGACAACCCGGCAGCCCATGGAATGGCCCACAAGTACCGCGCCTTCAAGGTCCTCCTGCTCAAGCAGGTCAGCAACATCCTTGCCCAACACATCCAATGTCATTGGTTTTTCACCAAGCGGCGACCGCCCGTGGCCACGCAGATCCACGGCGATGACATCATGCGATTTTGCAAAATGCGGCACCTGGCAACGCCAGTCCTCAAGACGGCACAGATAGCCGTGGACGAAAACGATAGGCGGCGCACCTGCACCCTGACGGGTGAAATTCAATCTGAAATCCAGCATTTCTCTGTCCCTCCGACTCTTATAGTCAGTGTATTGCATCAGCCTGAATGAATCGACCGACACAATTCGTATGACAAATGGCGCGACTGCCATGCATCAGAGCTTTATCCTGTTAGTGAGGTACCGTCTCATCCGACAGTTCCCTGAATGCGTCGATTCCCGGCACCGGAAGGAAGTTTGTATGAAGGTCAGGATTGAGTACTGCGCTGTTTGAAACTACAAACCCAGAGCTCTCCGTGCGAGAGACATCATTGTTTCAAATACTGGTGCGAACGTGGAACTGACAGCGGGCGGCGGCGGCGTTTTCAACATCGAAATTGACGGTGTATGCCGGTATGCCAAACGCGATACCGGCCGCTTCCCGACTGACGAAGAGATTAGCGACCTGTTAAAACTGTAATTTCCCGAAAATGACATCCAATGCCAGCGAGATTCGACAGAAGAGTACCGGGCCTGCAGGAACGCCCCTATAATCTGTCAGATGACGCGATCTCCTGAAGACGAACCTGCGGCCGACGGCACCGCAAATATTTTGGCACTGCAAGGCGGTGGTCCTGCTGCGGCAAATGCCGCAGCCCTCCAAAACCAGTACGAGGCATTTCCGTATCCGCCCAAAGATGGGGCGACGGAAAGCGATGGTCTCAGAACCGGGTCGCCCAGTCATATTCTGGAAATTGATCATTATATATACGGCGGCGAGCGGAACTGGACAAAACCGTTCCGGGCGCTGGTCGCCGGCGGCGGAACCGGCGACGCTGCGATCATGCTTGGTCAGCAATGCGCTGATATCGGCTGCCCGGCGGAAATCATCTACCTTGACCTGTCTGCCGCCAGCATGGCCATCGCCCGCAACCGGGCGCAGGAACGCGGGCTAAACAACATTATTTTCCATCAAGGCAGCCTGCTGGGTGTCGCGGATTACGGCTGGCAGCCCTTCGATTACATCGACTGTTGCGGCGTCCTTCACCATCTCGCAAGCCCGGAAAACGGGTTGGCCGCGCTGGTATCCGTCCTCCATCCCGAAGGTGGCCTCGGCCTAATGCTCTATGGTGCGTTCGGCCGAACCGGTATTTACGACGTGCAGGAGATCATGCGTGGCATAACAGCAGCAGATGAAGACCAGGCTGCGCAGCTCCCGCTACTCCGCAAATTGCTTGACCATTTGCCTGCCAGTAACAGGCTCGTCCGCAATCCCGGTGTTCCTCACGACGGCAACCATCCCGATGCTGAATTGGTCGATAAATTCCTGCACCCACAGGACCGCGCCTACACCGTACCCGACATTGCTGCACTATGTGCCGACAGCGGATTGAAAATCGCGTCCTTCGCACCGGCAGGTCGTTATGATCCCGCGACCTATCTTGTCGACGATACCCTGCGCGCCCGATTTAACGGCCTCGGTTTACTGGCGAAAGCCGCCCTTGCGGAGCGCATTGCCGGCAATATTGCCAAGCATATTCTCTATGCAGTTCCATCCGGGCGACCTAATCCACGTCCCGGACTTCAACCGAATGCGATCCCGGTCCTGAAACACAGTGATGGTGCTACACTGGCCCGAAAAATCTCGGCCGACACCGCGTTTCAAGCACGTTTTGACGACCTGACCGTGGTCGCTGCTGCCCCATCGCTCACCGCTGAGATCATGCGCCGGATAGATAATCAGACGAGCCTGGAAGATATTTATTTTGATATGGTCAGTGATAATCCAGGCTTGAACTGGAACGGATTCATTGTCCAAATCCGCGAGTTATACGGTGCCTTGCATGGTTTGCTGAATGCCATGTTCCTGCGTTACGAAAACGATGGCCCGCCTTTCAAAAAGCAGAATCCGATTCCTTGAGAAACTCGCGTTCCGCCGCCGTCGTTACCCGCCCCAGAACCTCGTTACGGTGCGGAAAACGACCAAACCGCTCAATTATCTCTAAATGACGGCGCGCATATTGCTGGTTCAGTTCATTGTCGATCGTATCGAACAGCGCGACGGATTCGACCTGCACCTGTAAATCTTCGCTGTGTTCAAAGGGCAGATAGATGAATGTGCGTTCAATATCCGTGCACGCACGATCAAAGCCCTGTTTGATTGCCTGACGCGCCAGAAACAACGCCTTCGGATCGTAGGCCCAGGCGCGGGGGTCGTCCCGAAAAAGGTTCCGGGAGAACTGATCCAGAATGATAATCAGCGCCAGACATCCCCTCGTCTCGCAGGCCATGCCATCAAGTTCCCCGTTGGCAGCAGCAGCATGCAACCCAGAGAACCTCGCCCGGATATCCGCGTCAAACCCATCGTCCTTTGTAAACCACGCAGCGCGATTTTCAACCGGCGGCGGGCCGAACCAGAAATCTAGGACCTGATCCCGCCATTTATCCAGTGTTCTATTGCTCATCCGACATTCAAATTCATGACAATCCTGATTATCCCAATTCGTCAATGTTTTGTTAGGCTTCCCTGATTACGTTCAGGTAATTAAGACTTTGTAAGGGTTCAAAATGGACACCTTTCGGAATAGCGTCAAGCATCCAAAGCTTGTTCAGCTATACGATTACTGGGATTCCATTCGCGGCGAACGAAGCATGCCGACGCGGAATGATATGGACCCGCTCGACATTCCCAGTTTGCTCGCAAATATTCTGTTGCTTGATGTCGAATACGCCCCATTGCGGCTTAGGTTTCGTCTCTATGGAACTGGCATCGCGACGATCCGGGGGCGTGACCTGACGGGCCATTACATGGAAGAACACGGTATTTCACGGATTGCCAACCTGACCTATCCGGCTAATGAACAGATTATCGAGACGATGCAGCCGCATTTCATGGCCGCACCTTATCCGCTTGAATCGGGAAGCGGCGGCTATTTCTACCGTCTCGGTCTTCCGCTATCCGATGATAATAAAAACGTCACCATGATAATGGCCGGTTTCTATCAGGAACCACGCATGCTGACTGTGTTACGAGAAACAGCCACCGTCGCCTGATACAATCGATGCGGCCTATCCCAGCCATAAATCAACAACCTTTAGACATGCCGGCGGAGCGGGCCGGCCGATTCCGGCCTACGCCGCCTTATTATCCTCAATAATCATCGCCGACGCTTTTTCACCAATCATGATGGTCGGTGCATTCGTATTCCCGGTCGTAACCGTCGGCATCACCGAAGCATCGACGACTCTCAGCCCTTCGATACCACGTACACGAAGACGGGAATCAACCACCGCCATCGGATCTTCGCCCATCTTGCAGGTGCCAACCGGGTGATAGATCGTATTTCCGTTATTGCGGGTGTATTCACGCACAGATTCCAGCGAGTCCACGTCTGGCCCCGGCGCTATTTCGCCCAGGCTGACATCGGCAATTGCCGGCGCTTCCAGGATTTTACGTGTCTGCCGCATGCCCGATTGCAGCACCTGAACATCACTTTCCGCCGAAAGGTAGTTTGGACGAATTGCCGGGCGTTCCAGCGGATTGGCGCTTTTTGCCATTATCGTCCCCCGGCTATCGGGCCGCACCGGACAGACGGCAACGGTTATGCCGGGCTCCTTGTCGAAGGTCTTGATTTCCGCGGCACTGTAGCTTGCCGGGGTAAACAGCAGTTGCAGGTCAGGGCTGCTGAGTCCTTCCCGACTGCGGCTGAAGACCATCGCGCTGGTGACGCCAAACGTCAGGGCGCCATTGGCAAACAGCGCATACTTCACCGCCTCGCCGATGACCCGCAATCCACGCGACATCTGATTGATCGACATCATTTCGTGCTTTACCCGATGAGAAATCCGGGTCACAAAATGATCTGACAGATTGTTGCCAACGCCGGGCAGGTCATGCTGTACCTCGACGCCAATGGATTTCAAATGCGCCGCCGGGCCAATACCTGAAATCTGCAGCAGGTGTGGCGAATTGATCGCGCCACCAGACACGATGACCTCCTTCGTAACCCGAATTTCCTGCTCTTCCCGATTGCCTTGCCGGAATGCAACGCCGGTACATTTCTTACCCTGAAACTTCAGCCCCGTCGCAATTGCCTCGGTGATGATCTGCAAATTCGGACGTGACTTCGCTTCCTTCAGAAAGGTCTGCGCCGTGGAAGCCCGGAAGCGCACATCGCGCGTCATCTGGGAATAGGCAACGCCTTCTTGCTGCTTGCCATTGTAGTCAGGGGTAAAGGGGAATCCTGCCTGTTTGGCAGCCTCGACAAAATAATGCGTCAGAGGCAGCACGGTCCGGTATTCTTCCACGGGCAGAACACCGCCCTTGCCCCGTATTTCAGGGTCACCGCCGTTGCGGAAATCTTCAGATTTCTTGAAATAGGGCAGCACGTCGTCATAGGACCAGCCCCGGCAACCCATTTGCGACCAACCGTCGTAATCTGCCGGATTGCCCCGCACATAAAGCATCCCGTTGATCGAACTGGAACCGCCCAGAGTCTTTCCGCGTGGCCAGTGAATATTACGTCCACCGGTGGATTCATCCGCCTCGGTCTCATAGTTCCAGTTCAGCACCGGGTGCTGCAGCAGGGTTCGTATCCCCGCCGGAATATGGATCATCGGATGTCGGTCGGGCGGTCCGGCTTCCAGCAAAATGACCTTCGCCCCATCCGCGCTAAGCCTGTTGGCCAGAACACAGCCAGCCGAACCGGCGCCGACAACTACATAATCCGCTTCCATCGCATCTTCCCCCGTAAATTCCCTTTGCGGGGGAACTTAACGCCTGAACGCCGCATTGTCCTGCCGTAAACGGAAGGAAAAGACCCTAACGTCTCACCGGCAAAACCCTATAGCTCCCGGATTCCCTGTCGCACATAGAAAGTCACGGCATTGCGAGATACCTGGCGGCTGGCTAGGCTTACGGCAGCAGGATTTTAGCGGGGGAATATTCATGGCATCAATGAGCAGAACACTGGCAGCTTGGGTTCATGGCCTTACCTATGAAGACCTTCCGCCTGAAGTCGTGGACCGCGCCAAGGGCGTGACTTTGCAAGCATTGTCATCGGCACTGGTCGGGCATCAGTTCGAAGATTCGCAATCTGCTTTAGCCATGATGCAGGAAGAAGAAGAAGGCGGTGGTGGCGCCTGTACCGCGCTTGTCAGCGGGGTGAAACTAACCCGCGCCGGGGCGGCTCTTGTGAATGCTGAAACCATCTTTGCCGGTGGCAAATGGGACACATTCCGGATGCTGACCCATCCGGGTTGCGCAATCATCCCCGCCGCGCTGGTCGCCGCTGAAATTTCCAACGCTACCGGCAAGGACTTTATCACCGGGGTCGTTGCCGGGTATGAGGTCATGGAGCGCATGGCCGCCGATTTCATTCCAACGATCATGTCTCGCGGTTTCCATTCCGGGCCCGTGTTCGGCATCTTCGGTGCAGCGGTGGCACTGGCAAAAATTACCGGACTGAACGAGAACCAGACCCACGCCGCCATCGCGCAATGTGTCAACCTTGCCAGCGGGAATCTGGAAGGCGCGCGCAGCGGCGGCAAGGCTTTGCGCGAAGGAGGCGCGGTCCGAAATGCAATGCTCGCTGTCGCGATGGCGAGGCATGGTGCGGCAGGCGGTGAAACCGCGCTGGAAGGCAAAGCCGGCTTCTACCATTCCTATATCGGCAACAACCGTGGCGATCTGCGTTACAGCTTCACCGCAGACAATCGCGCGGATATGGACAGGGTTACAGCAGACCTTGGGCAGGAATGGATATTTCTGGAGACGCTGTATCGCATCTATTCGACCGCGGGCTACAACATTGCCCATGTCGATGTGACTGCCGCGCTTTGCGCAGAGCACGAAATCAAATACGAAGATGTGGCGCGCATCCACACGGTGGTGAACTGGCTGGAAACCGAATACCCCAGCCCCGCCTTCCCGTCCCGCAGCGGATTACCGGCAATTGATAACCCGCATTACTATGCCGCCTATGCAGTCGTAACCGGCGGCTTTCCACTCGACAAATTCGTACAACGCAAAACCGGCGAATCCGATCCACCGGAAGTTCTGGAGTTGATGCAGCGGGTCACCATCACGCCATCACACCGGCATCCACTGTTCGCGCCCACCGTCACGATACATCTCAAAGATGGACGCAGCGTCAGTAAGGAAGCCACGGGCCGCGAATTCATCTGGGATTACGCTGAATTAACCCGTCGCATTCGGGGTATCACGCCGACATTGCCGATCCCGGAGGCGCAATACGATGACTTGATTGCCACGGTCAGCACGCTGGAAAACCTGCCCCGGGCTGACAGGCTGATTGGACTTACGGTTATTCCGTAATAGGGCGCGATTCCAACGCTCGCACAGTTTCCCGACTCGCGGAAATTGCGGTGAGCCCCAAAAGCCTGCAGAAATTTGCACGGCAACTGAAAATTCTGCGGGTGCAGTGCCTAGACTGAAACCGGCGTCCGGCCGCGCCGCTGAGTCGCGAGCCATAGCGCTGCCAGGAACGAAACAAACAGTAGCGGCAAAGCGCCTATATTCACCCAATCCCAGCCAAAATAATGCATGAGCGTACCGGATGACAGCGAACCGCCGGCTACCACGGTAAAGATAATGAAATTACTGGCGGCCTGAGTCTTCGCACGTTCCGAGGGTGTATAAACTTCTGTCAGCAAACTGGTCCCGGCCGTAAAGGCATAATTCCATCCAAGACCCAGCAACGCCAGCGCCAGCCAGAAATCGAACACCTCGGTTCCTGACAATGCGACAGCAACACTGACAGTCTGGATGGCGATACCGATACAGATCATGGTGATAGCGCCGAACCGGTTAATCAGTGAGCCGGTAAAAAATCCAGGCGCGTACATGAAAAAGATATGCCATTCAATTACCAGCGCCGTATCGGCAAAAATATGCTCCGCATGTAACATCGCGAGTGGTGTTGAGGTCATCAATAGGTTCATCACCGCCTGCGCGACAACGGCGCAAAGTGTCGCCACGATGAAAACCGGCTGGCGCATGATCTGCCAGATCGGTCGCCCGGGCTCTTTGGCCTCCTCAGGTGAAAGCTGGGGAATATCAACGGCCATGACAACGATGCCACTCAGCACAGTGACACCGGTCATGAACATGTAGGATGCAAAAAATTCGATACCTTCAAACAGGTACTGACCATATTTCGCCATTTCCGGCCCGACAAACGCCGCAACCAACCCGCCGGTCAGCACCAATGAAATTGCCTTGCTCTTGAATGCCGGCGCCGCCACATCGGCGGCAGCGAAACGGTACAGATGCGCGAACCCCGAGAAAAAGCCAAACAGCAGCGCACCGCTGCAGAAGGTTACAAAATCCCTGGTATATAATCCGTACAGGCATGCCAGGGCGCCCATCACGCCAATCAATGACCCTGTCGCGAAGCCAAAGCTTCGGCCTATCCGGCGCATCAGCAATGCAGCGGGAATGGTAGCCGCCGCTGTACCGACGATCGCCAGCGTGATCGGAACCGTGGCAAGCGCCTTGTTGTCCGCGATATCGTAAGCAATCAGCGGACTGGTGGCGACCAGCAGCGAACGGCCTGAATTGTAGAGCATCTGACAGGTGGATAGGACGGCGACATTTCGCCAATCGCGGCGTTGGCTCATATTCCTGAGGTTCTTTCGCAGTCGGAATCGATGAAAGAGGTAACATGGCGGGAAGCGCGTTAGCGGATTACCCCTATTTATTGCTCCGCCGTGACGCTCACGTCTACTTCCATCTTGATAAAGTCCTCTGCCGTCCCTTCGTAGCTTCCCTGCACCGGCACCGCCTGCCCCGGTTCACGGACGACGGCAACCGGAATCAGGTTAGCCCCGCCGACAATGCCGTTGGTCGGGTCGAATTCCTGCCATCCAGCCCCTGGCAAATAGACCTGCATCCAAGCATGGGTCGCGCCCGCGCCGACCATTGTCGCCCCGGCACCATCGAGCGACGGGTCGTACAAATAGCCACTGACGAACCGGGCGGCGAGCCCCACGGCCCGTACCGCTTCCATCATGAACAGGGCGAAATCACGGCAACTGCCACTGCCGAGATTCAGGGTTTCCACCGGAGTCCGCGTACCCGGGTCGTCGCGGGATTCATACGTGAACGTGTTCTTGATGCCTTCGGTTACACCAATCAGAAATTCCTGGGTATCGGTTGGGCCGCTCGGGTTGAGAAACCCACGGGTCCATTCAATGATCTTCCGTTCCGGATCCGGATACTGTCGTTCGATCGTACGACCCAGGTCGGGAATTTCCGTCGTCGGGTAACTGAACGGCAGGGTGCGCGCATAATTTTCGATCTTGAAATCAATATTGGCATGCGGATAGCGTTCGATCACGATGACGCTTTTAAAAGATAACATGTTGCTTCGGGAACCGGGCCGAACCACAGTCACGGAATTGCTGAAGACATCGTGATACCAACTGACATCACCCGGCGGTGAAATGGTCAGTTGGGCATCGATCAGGCGCAGGTCATGACTGTCCCGTGGGCGGAACATAAGCCGATGATCGCCAAACTCTACCTGGCGCGCATAATGATACGTCGTCTTGTGATCGACGGTCAGCCTCTGCATCGAAATTTGTCCTGAGCAGGCAGTGAGGGCAGAAATTCTTTAACGGCTAATGGTTAAAACTTCTAACCAAAGTAAGTGTCGTCAATCGCGCTGGTCAACACACCAACCTTCACCTGCAAGGTATCAAGGTACTCATGCAGGTCCGCGGCATCCATACCTGCCACGGTTCCGGTTTTGACGACATACCGAGCATCGGTCAATGCGGCACGGATAGCGGCATTTCGGCGCAAGTTGTGTGCTTTCGACAGGTCGTCTATCAGCGTTTCCACCATCTTGAACGAGAAGGCGACGGACCGCGAGAAACGACTGTCAAACAGCAGGAATGATACAACGTCTTCCGCTGTCATACCGGCGGGATGGACCAGTCGAAACGCATGATATCCTGCCAGCGATCGCAACAACGTGTTCACTTCAATCAGGTCGAGTTGGCGTGCAGCATTCGCTTCGCCATCTTCCGAGTCGGCACGGGTCAGCATATTATGGCGCATATCAAGCAGCCTGGTCGTTTGGTCGCCACGCTCCAGGTACTTGCCAAGATGATAGAACGTCCAGGCCTGGTTACGGAAAAACGTTCCTTCGGTAATGCCCGTATGGGTCTGGCACGCTTCCTTGATTTCCCGGCACAGCTCGGACAATTGCCGCAGTTCGGCTGTTTTCACGCCCCGAAGACGGTAATAGAACGTATTGATCTGCCGCCACATTTCGGTGCTGATCAGATGACGCAACGACCGGGCATTTTCTCGGGCGAAATGCAGGCAGGACATTATCGAGTTCGGGTTTTTACGATCGACAATGTAGAAACTGATAACGGCGAATTCCGTTGCCGCGTCGTGGCGCTCGAAGAATGCCTCTTCATCATTGTGCAGCCGTATAATCCGGCTCCAGTCATTGTCGCCCGCATGGCCACGGTTATAAGTTTCATTCACGTCCAGGATACGCGCAAGGTTTTCGATCCGCTCCATATAGCGGGCAAGCCAGAAAATATTCTCGGCGAACCGTGTGAGGAGGCTGCTATCCAAGGACCCAGGTATCCTTCGTTCCGCCGCCTTGCGACGAGTTGACGACCAGCGACCCCCGTTTCATTGCCACCCGCGTCAACCCGCCCGGCAAAACCCAGGTCGAGTCCCCTGTCACTGCAAAGGGGCGCAGATCGACGTGGCGTGGTTCAACGGCTCGACCAATCAGGGTTGGTGTAACCGACAGGTTGATCATTGGCTGGCTGATATAATTATCGGGCTGTTTCTGCAGAAGCGCGCGCAGTTCACGCAATTCCTTTTGCGTCGCCCGCGGCCCAATCACGACGCCGTAGCCGCCTGACTCGCCCACCGGTTTGGTCACCAGTTCATCAAGATGCGCAAGCGTATAATCAAGGCCTTCCTTTTCCCGGCAGATATTGGTTTGCACATTCTGCAGGATGGGGTCCTGGTCCAGATAATATTTGATAATCCGCGGCATATAGGCGTAGATCGCCTTGTCATCGGCAACCCCCGTACCTACGGCGTTAGCGATGTTGACGTTGCCTTTACGGTAGGCCCTCATCAACCCCGGCACGCCAAGCATGCTCTCCTTGTTAAAAACTTCCGGATCCAGGAAAGCATCATCAATTCGCCGGTATATGACATGCACCGCAACTTTGCCCGCGGTCGTCTTCATAAAGACCCGGTCTTTCTCGACGACCAGATCCTGTCCTTCGACCAGTGGCACACCCATTTCCCTCGCCAGGAACACATGTTCGAAATAAGCTGAATTGAAGGTC
>Ga0222651_1000331_pt1 | contig 32978 bp, 23 predicted proteins | sample AntAcemetagen369_FD_179855 | JGI IMG/M metagenome (GOLD analysis project Ga0222651, IMG submission 179855) | Saline water microbial communities from Ace Lake, Antarctica - #369 | ecosystem: Environmental > Aquatic > Non-marine Saline and Alkaline > Saline | place: Antarctica: Ace Lake...
TCATTAACCACAAAATATTCTTAGGCTCCTGTTAATTGGTACATTTTTTAAATAAATCACGGATCATCTAACAGCCATATAAAAATATCGTCTTAACTTAATGACATTGGGGTATTGGCCCGACGCCCTTGCGCCCCTTAAAAAACCGTTTTCCATGGAAGCGCAATATTCAGTCGTTAAAAACCGTCCCATTTGGGTAGACCTAACCATTCCCTCCGGTACACCCGGGGGGATTTATAAGGGTACGCTTACCGTATCACAACACGGTAAGGAATTGGAGACCCTGGACCTTGAAGTTGAGGTTTATAATTTTTCACTTCCGGATGAGACGCCCCTCATTACCTATATGAACATCTCTAGAAGCTGGTTGGCTGGGTATTATAATTTACCAAGTGATTCCGAGGAAGTGGAAAAACTAACACAGACCTATTACGACTTCATTTATGCCAACCGCATGGAGCCCTGGTTTAATGATATGCTTTTGCCTGATATTGAGGTAACCGGGGGAAAAGTCGAAGTAAAGTTTGATGATGAAAAGTACAAATACTACATGAACGGGCTGGGGACCAAACGGGTACTTCTGAATGCCTTCCCGGGTTCCCTGAGCAAGCAGATTTCATCAGCACCTTTCTCAGAGGAATTTATTACATATGTTCAGTCCTATTTATCCCAGGTGGAGGGCTATTTTGAAAAGAATGGGTGGAAGGAACGGTTGGTATTCAACAGTCCTATTGATGAACCAAGGAGTAAGGAGGATTATGAAGACACCAGGCGTTGGGCAAAGCTTGTGCACGGCTCAGCCAAGGATGTACCATTTTTGACTACCAGAACACCTGTAGCACCAAGCAGGGAACATCCAGATTGGGGAACCCTTCGTGGACATGTTGATAATTTTTCCATTCATGGAAACCATATGAATGATCCTGAGGTCAAGCGGGTAATCCTTGAGGAGCAGGCAAAAGGAGGGGAGTTGACCTGGTATATATCCTGCGATCAAGGTTATCCCCAACCCAATTATTTTATTGATGCCCCCCCACTTGACCTCGTGATGGTTCCATGGATTACCGCCCGGTATGGGATGGACGGGATATTGTATTGGGCTTTGAATTTTTGGTCTCAGACATCAAATCCCTGGTTGGATGCCGGTACATTTCATTCCGGGTTCTTGTGTAGCGGAGGTTGGGTCCTCAATGGGGAAGGCACTCTACTTTATCCGGGAGATGACACGGAAAAATATACCGGCCAACCCAATGTAGATGGCCCGGTTTCCTCCATACGGTTTGAACTACTGCGCGAAGGTATAGAAGATTATGTTTATTTATCCATGCTCAAGGATTTAGGCGAGGGGGAATTTGCGGACAATCAGGTTCGAAGTTTAGTGATAGACGTAAGTGCCTTTTCTCGTAATCTGCAAGAACTTTACCAAACCCGTGAAACCATTGCCAAACGTTTGGAGGAGTTACAACCCTAAGAAAAATCTTTCAGTCCTTTAAGCGTACTTTTTTTCAAAAAAGGAAAAGGTATGATTTATTCTAAAAAAAACTACATTATGTCGAATATTTGATATAACAGGTCCTGCAGTGTGTTATTGTACATTTGTTTGATAATAGGGAAACAGGAGCCCACGTGTGTGTAACCAATACACCCTACTATCAGCTATTTATTTCAGAAACGAAATCTTCAAAAGACCATTAGCAATAGACAAATGCGAGCTATATCTGGGAAAAATTTTCATCAAATCAGGTAGTGAATAGCAATTGGAATGGGTGGAAAATCCTGACCTTCCAATAGGACCTTCTGCGTCCGCTAACACCCACTTTATAGGAGAATAGAAAATAAACTGTTGTAGAGAAATATTAAAAACCCTTATTTCGAAAAATCAGAAATGTAATATTTTCTGTTAGCGAAGCAGTTTGAGTGCCAATACATCTCCTTTCTGAAATTTAGCTTAATAAAAAACACCAAAAGACGCAATATCCTTTTTTAATTTATTGAATTATAGCTAATTTGGGATATATAAACCCATAATACCCAAAATGTACAAGGAAAAATTATATGATAATTCTGCTTAAACAGTAGAAGATTCGGAACATTGGAAGCAAATAAATATAGGTGAAAGGCCGGATTGGAAGCTTTGTATGTTAAGTATAGCCAACAACTTTTTAGGTTGGGCATGTCCATAAATGGCAACCGGAGTTTAGTAAAAGATTGCATCCATGAGGTTTTTTTTAAGATATGGCAATACCGACACACTGTTAAAGTCTCTGGTAATGCTAAGCTTTATCTTTTTAAGTGCCTAAGCAATAAAATACACAAAGAAGTAGGAAAGGATAAGAAACGGTATGGGCACCTTAATTTGATGCCTCAAGACCAAAGGTTTATCGTGCCAGACCTGGAAAATGATACTTCTCCTGCCGACGATAAAAAAAGGAAAGATTTAATGGAAGCCCTTAGCATTCTGTCATCCCGACAGCATGAAGTGATCCATCTGCTATATTATGAAAACCATTCCTATGAAGATGTCGCCAAGATTATGGGCATCAATGTGCAGTCTGTATATACCTTGGCTTGGAAGGCCATAGCTAACCTGAAGAAGCGATTTACCTTGGTAGGGTTGATTTTGCTGTCCTTAATTTCATGATCCATTGTTAATTTAATATCCATAACCTAGGGTATTTAAAATAATGATATTTAATTATTGTATTTGTTCATTTTGGTGTAAATTTTATAAAAAAATCATTAAATATGGATAGATTTTTAATAGTGGGGACTTATGTGGTTGAATTTCATCAAGCATGGAGATATCCAATTATACCACAGAAGATTTTGTTTTAGACCCCTCATTTAAAAAATGGGTCATGTACCCTGATGGCGCAACAAATTTATTTTGGGAAAATCTCCTGGCAGAAAATCCATCGAAACACAAAAAGGCTAAAAAGGCCAGTAGGATTATCCTTCAATTGAATATCAAAAACCAACCAATACTTTCAGACACCGAAATTTCGGACATGTGGAAGGATTTGGATAGCAGATTGTCAAAGGACAATCAAAATGTAAAAATCATATTTAAAAAACAATAAACCAGTGCCTATGTTAAAAAGCCATTTTTAAAAAGAAAGCTGAGGATGCGCCAACATCCCCAGCCAATCATTCTCCGGAATGTTTTACTAAGTAAATTCCGGGGCATGTTCATCTAAAACCATTCAGTATAGTTTTAAAAACAAACAATTTAAATGTATGAAAAATCTTGTACTAACACATGTAATACGCATGACCAAGCTATTTACTTACGCATTTCTGATTCAACTTCTAACCATGAGTTTTTTATTTGCATGGAATGGAAATGCCCAAATCTTGGACATTGAGGAAGTAATGATCTCCGTATCCCTTGAGAATACAAAAATTGAAAAAGCATTTTCCACCATTGAGAAAATGACAGAATTCAATTTTGTTCACACGGATATGGAATTAAAAGATGTTCCTAGAGTAAATACTAACGGTAATGATACCCAAAGTGTTTATGAATTATTATCGGTCATCGGCCGGCAAACTGGCTTGTATTTCAAGCAGGTTAATCAAAATATCCATGTCCGGAAAGCTTCAGCTCAGGAACAACAGCTTAAGTATGTTTCCGTAAAGGATGCATTAGTAGCCATTACAATTTCCGGAACTGTGACCGATGAAAACGGGGAGCCCCTTCCTGGAGCTACAGTTACGGTTCAAGGTACCAGTACTGGTACGGTAACTGATTTGGAAGGTAAATATTCATTGTCTGTAGAAGAAGGGGCCAATTTGGTGTTTTCTTATATTGGCTATGAAACTAAATCAATAATTTTAGGTACACAATCCACCATTGATGTTTCATTGGTGGAGGATGCCGCTTCCATGGATGAGGTGGTGGTAATTGGATATGGTACTACCAAAAAGAAAACACTTTCCGGATCAGTAGCTACGGTTGAAGGTTCAAGTTTAGTACAGTCACCAGTAATGAACGTCAGTAATAGTTTAAGTGGCCGGTTATCAGGAGTTACTGTTGTTACACGTAGCGGGGAGCCAGGGAATGATTCAGCCACCATAAGAGTTAGAGGGTCCAATACACTCGGTAATAATAGCGCTTTGGTTGTTGTTGATGGTATCCCAGGGCGTTCTTTAGATAGGATTGACCCTAATAGTATAGAGACTATAACTGTCCTTAAAGATGCCTCTGCAGCTATATATGGCTCTCAAGCAGCAAATGGTGTGATCTTAATTACCACCAAACGAGGTAAAATAGGTAAACCTGAAATTGTTTTGAATTTTAACAAAGGGTTTTCTCAACCTACTAGGATTCCTGAAATGACAAATGCTTCCCAATATGCAACGGCATTAAATGAACTTGACCAATATGCAGGGAATCAACCAAGATATACGGATGAAGAAATTCAAAAATTCGCAGATGGTTCCGACCCTTGGAAATATCCCAATACGGATTGGTTCGATGCCGTTTTTAAAGATTGGTCCAACCAGACACAGGCAAATATTAACATCTCTGGAGGCAGTGAATTTATGAGGTATTTTGTTTCTTTAGGAGCAAAGAGCCAAGATGCCTATTATAAAAATAGTGCTACCAAATATGAGCAATACGATTTTCGTACAAATTTAAATATTGACCTTACAGCAGATAAAAACGTAACTATTGGATTAGACATCGTTGGAAGATTAGAAAACAGTAATTTTCCAGGTAGGGGTGGTAGTGGAAGAGCTATATTAACTTCTTTGCAAAGGGGAAAGCCCACTATGCCCGCTTATTGGCCTAATGGTCTGCCAGGGCCGGATGTTGAAAGAGGAGAGAACCCTGTAGCTTTAGCCACAAACTTAACCGGTTTTACCGATAATAAGCAGTACGTTTTAAATTCCAATTTAAAATTAAATGTAAATATTCCCTGGATTAAAGGACTATCATTTACCGGAAATGCGGCATTTGATAAAGGAATTGTTTTTAATAAAAACTTTCAACAACCATGGTATTTATATTCTTGGGATCAGGAGTCTTATGATGCCAATAACATACCTATACTCGTAAGAGGTAAAAAAGGTATTGACGATCCTAATTTGACCGAATATGCTGCCGATAATTATGAATATTTATTCAATGGTCTAATCAACTATACCAACTCAATTGGATCTCATTCAAATATTTCATTTTTAGCAGGAATTGAAAACAGATTAGGAGGAGGAAATAACTTTTCTGCCTATCGTCGATATTTCGTTTCAACAGCCATTCCAATTTTAAATGCTGGAGGTACCAAGGCAATGAATAATAGTGGTGATGCCTATGAAAATGCACGGTTAAATTATTTTGGAAGGGTTAATTATGATTATAAAGAAAAATACCTTGCAGAGTTTGTTTGGAGAGTAGATGGATCCTATATATTTCCAGAGGCTGGAAGATATGGCTTTTTTCCTGGGCTTTCATTGGGATGGATTTTATCAGAAGAAGATTTTTGGCAAAAGAGTTTAAGCGCTGTATCGGAATATACAAAAATACGAGGATCCTATGGGATAACTGGTAACGATCGAATAGATCCCTATCAATATCTTTCAACTTATGATTTTAACAGTGAAAACTATATTTTTGATATCTCCACTGAAGATAGAACTTTGTTAGAAACAAGAATAGCTAACCCTAATGTCACATGGGAAGTAGCGAAACAATTAAACGTTGGTATAGACGTAAGTTTACTTAAGGATAAGCTGTTTCTAACGTTTGATTATTTTAACTACAACCGTTCAAATATTTTGTGGATCAGAAATGCATCCATTCCATCAAGTACCGGATTAACGTTACCTCGTGAAAATATTGGTAAAGTTAGAAATAGGGGGTTTGATTTTGATGTTACTTACAAGGATAAAACGGGTGATTTTGATTATAGTATTTCTGGTAACGGAGGATATGCGAAGAATGAAATCACCTTTTGGGATGAATCACCTGGGGCACCCAGTTATCAACAATCAACAGGGAAACCTATGCCAAGTAACCCAAATAACCCTAACAATGATCTCTACTATCAAGCAATAGGTATTTTTAGTTCTCAGTCAGACTTGGATAATTATCCGCACTGGCCTGGGGCTCGCCCAGGGGATGTTATTTTTGAAGATGTTAATGGAGATGATGTTATTGATGCCAATGACAGAGTTAGAAATCCCAGTAACAATATACCTACGCTGACAGGGGGATTAGATCTTCGTTTAAAATACAAAGGTTTTGATTTCTCTGCCCTCTTTCAGGGAATGGCAGGAGCTGTTCGGTATCTAAGATTTGAGGCCTCTGGTAATTTTGGTAATTACCTATTATCAGATTATGAGGATCGGTGGACTCCTGAAAATATTGACGGTACAAAACCGCGAATGTTTGATCGTATTGACCAATATTATAGATCTCAGAGAAGTACATATCTGGTTCATAAAACTGATTTTATTAGACTTAAAAATCTAGAGTTTGGATATAATTTACCCGCAAATACCATATCTAAGTTGAGTATTCAGAATTTTAGGGTTTATGTGAGTGGTTTCAATATCTTAACTTATAGTCCAGGATATAAAGATTTTGATCCTGAGGATGACAATCAAGGTGGAATGAATTATCCTCTTCAAAGAATTTTAAATTTGGGTGTATCAATCATTTTATAATTTTATATATCATGAAAAAGTTATTTTATTTATTTTCGATTATTACTCTTTTAAGTAGTATTCCTTCATGCAGTGATGATATTCTTGAATTAAAACCTTTAGATCAATATGATTCGGAATCAGTATGGAATGGTTCTGACCCATTGCTGATTAAGGCTTTTATAAACAATATATATTTAGGATTGCCTGACGGATTGAGAGGGGATAGATTTATTACCGCAAGTTATGTAGACGAGGCTATGCTTGTATTTAATCGAAATACTAGTTCAGTCAATGTAAGTTTAATTAGCCCAAGTGCTTATTATGGATTTGACAATAATTCCGGGACGAGCGACAATTACGTTTGGGAAAATGCCTATAAGAATATTCGATCCTGTAATCTGTTCTTTGAAAATATTGAAAATTCTCAAGCAGTTACAGAAGAAGAAAAAAATGAATTGAAAGGAGAGGTTCATTTTTTAAGGGCTTATTTGTATCAAATGTTGGTTTCAGTATATGGGGGTGTTCCCATTATAACAAAAGCGTATAGTCTTGGTGAAGATTACAAAGTATCACGAAATACATTTGAAGAGAGCATTCAATTTATTGTTGAAGAGTGTGATAAATCAGCCGCTTTATCGCCAATAGTTGCTAGTCAAAAAGGGCGAGCTACAAAAGGCGCAGCTTTAGCGCTAAAATCAAGAACCCTTTTGGCTGCAGCGAGTGATTTACATAATTCTGATTTTTCGTGGACATCAGGCTACACAAACCCTGAACTAATTGGTTATGTGGCTGGGAATAGGGATTCTAGATGGCAGGCTGCAAAAGATGCGGCAAAGGAAGTAATGGATCTGGGTGTTTATGGTCTTTATAAGCCTGACCCTCAAGAAGGCGAAGACATTTCTAAAAACTACGCTGAAATTTTCCTGCTGCATGAAACTTCAGAGGATATTTTTGTCAAGTTCTATTTGTCTGAAAGAGGTATTAATAATATTGCTCGCTTCAATGCTCCAAATGGATTTCATTGCTACGGAGGGAATACACCTATAGGTCAATTGGTTGACGCTTATGAAATGCAAGATGGCAATAAGTTTTCATGGGATAATCCTGATCAGGCCAAGGCACCCTATTTAAATCGTGAACCTCGCTTTTATGCTTCAATTCTTTATGACGGGGCATATTTGAGGCCTCGTCCTGTTGATATTCAAGGGAGTGATCCATTAGGTGTGGTTCAGACAGGGAGATTTGAAAAATGGAATTCAACGACAAATAAAATTGATATTATTCCTGGTCTTGACACCAGACAAAGCCCCATAGAAGATTGGAATGGAACTTATACAGGTTATTATTTAATGAAGTATATGGACGCTTCTGTTAATGGTCAATTTAACTGGCAAAATAACCCTTGGCGCTATATTCGTTATACGGAAATTATAATGAATTATGCCGAGGCATGCTTGGGTCTAGGGCAGGAGGAAGAAGCCAAAATTTATATAAATAGGATTCGAAAAAGAGCTGGTTTACCTGATATTAATACAAGTGGGGCAGAACTTATTGAAAGTTATCGTCATGAACGAAGGATAGAATTGGCTTATGAAAATCATAGATTTTTTGACGTCCGACGTTGGATGATTGGTGAAGAAGCCTATACTCCCGTTCAAGGAATTAATATTCTGAACAAGCTTAATGATGACAAAGTTACGACAACACCTACTTATTCAGTTATTCCATCTGTTATTAATAGGTCTTGGAATCCCAGATTCTATTTTCTCCCAATTAAGTTAGATGAAATGAACAAGAACGATAACCTTATTCAAAACCCATTGTATTAAAAAAGGATTGTTAACTGTTTTTTAACCTGAGTTACACACTAGAATCTTTACGATTCTAGTGTGTAACTAATTTATTTTAAATACTTTAGATTGATGTTCCTGAAGTGTTAAATTTTATAATTCCATTTGGGCATAGGAATCACTATCTCTTTTAACTGTTTACAAAATACTTAAAAGAGAAGTTTGTAAAACATCATTTAGAATGTTTTGCTTCCGCCTAGACGTGATGTGTAATTCTCATTTTAATGTTCTATCGATTGGAGTACTTTACGGGTGACTTTGGCTCCGCTCAGCTACCAATTCAACTCGGCTCCCCTTATGGTTAAAACTTTTTGTATCAAACCGAAATTTTGATTAATATTAAATACACAAGCAATTCCTTCTTAGTAGACATGTTTATATCGCCATGGATTTGAGAACTGAATACTTCACGAATAATTCACTTAGCATGAAAAACCATTATTTAATTCCTTTTTTGTTACTTTTTGTTTGGGCATGTAAGGAACCAGTAGACAATGAGGTACGCAGCTGGGAAAACCGTGCGGAACAAGTGACCATTATCAGGGATGATTATGGAATCCCTCATATATATGCCAAAACAGATGCTGATGCAGTTTTTGGGATGCTTTATGCCCAGTGCGAAGATGATTTTCGACGAGTGGAAAGAAATTATATTTGGGCGACAGGGCGGCTTGCCGAATTGGATGGGGAAGAGGCCCTTTACAGCGATCTCAGAGCGAACTTGTACATGACCGAAGTAGAAGCAAAGGCAGCATATGAGGGTGCTCCGCGATGGTTGCAGTTGCTATGTGAAGGATTTGCAGATGGCATTAACTATTATTTGCACAGCCACCCAGAGGTAGAGCCGAAAGTGTTGACACATTACGAGCCTTGGTTTCCCATGTATTTTAGTGAGGGATCCATAGGGGGAGATATTGAGAGAATTTCTACGGAACGGATTCGGGGCTTTTACGAGGAACAAAAAGCACTTGCCTATTCGGAATTTGGGGATGGATTAGTTCATCCCGATTCCTACGATGAACCTAAAGGATCCAATGGAATAGCCATTGCCCCTGAATTGAGTGCTTCGGGTAATGCACTTCTGCTGATCAATCCCCATACCTCTTTCTATTTTCGACCTGAAATTCATGTGGTCAGCGAAGAAGGGCTGAATGCTTATGGTGCCGTTACCTGGGGTCAGTTTTTTGTCTATCAGGGCTTCAATGAAAAGACAGGCTGGATGCATACTTCCACCCATCTGGATTTTATGGATGAGTTCATGGAAGAGGTGCGTGATGCGGGAAATGGCTTTGAATATGCCTATGGTAACGAATGGAGGGATGTAGAAGAAATTCCGCTTACCTTAAAATTCACCAGTCCAGAAGGTGTACAAGAAAAAACATTTACCATGTACAGAACCCATCATGGACCGGTAACCCATCAATTGGAGAACAAGTGGGTAGCTACTAAAATCAATTGGGATCCTGTAAATGCCTTGATTCAAAGTTTTACCCGAACCAAATTAAGCGATTATACTGCTTTCAGGGAAATGATGGATATCCGGACCAATTCATCCAACAATACTGTTTTTGCAGATGCTTCCGGAAATATTGCCTATTTCCACGGAAATTTCATCCCCAAAAGAGATCCTTCCTTTGATTTTTCCAGGCCTGTAGATGGCAGCGATCCTGCTACCGACTGGCAAGGTTTGCATGAAGTGGACGAAAGTATTGTTGTCCTGAACCCTGAGTCTGGCTGGATCCAAAATTGCAATTCAACGCCCTTTACTGCAGCAGGCCCTTACAGTCCCAAAAAAGTAGGTTATCCCTACTACATGGCACCAGATGCCGAAAATTTTCGCGGAATTCACGCTGTGGAATTGCTTTCGGAGGTTAAGGATTTAACCTTGGAGAACTTGATAAGCCTGGGATACGACCCTTATTTGCCTGCTTTCGAAAAATTGATACCTATACTTTTGAAGGCCTATGAAAAGGAGGAAGATCCAAATGAAAATTTAACTGCAGCCATTGCCGTTTTTCGGGATTGGGACTACCAGACAGGAGAGGAATCTGTGGCCATGACCTTGGCTCATTTTTTTGGAATGTCCTTTAACCGAAGCATAGGGAGCCCAGATGCTTTGATTCCCTTTAATCAGGTGAATGGTAAAGCACTAGAATTTAAAGCTAGCGAAGTCGTAGCCGCTATGGAAGCCGCCATTGCTCAGATTGAAGAAGATTTTGGTACCTGGAACATTCCTTGGGGCGAAGTTAACCGTTTTCAGCGCTTGAGTGGGGCCATTGATTTGCCTTATGACGATAACGAAGCGAGCCTTCCTGTAGGACTGGCCTCTGGCCGTTGGGGAGCACTGGCTTCTTTTGGTGCCTCAGCAAAGGAAAACACCAAAAAGCTTTATGGATCTTCTGGCAACAGCTTTGTAGCTGCTGTTGAATTTGGAGATAAGGTAAGGGCGAAAAGTTTATTGGCGGGAGGTCAAAGCGGAAATCCGCAATCTCCTCATTTTGACGATCAGGTAGAAATGTATGCCAATGGTACCTTCAAAGAGGTTGCCTATTACCGGGAAGATGTGGAAAAAAGGGCTGAAGAAACTTATCATCCTGGCAGTAGATAAGACGTCAGGATTCAAGTTTACTAGAAGGAAAATTTAATGGTCAGCTTTTATACCTGCTTTAAGGTAAACTACAACAAGTTGGGTGAAGTTAACACTGAATAATTTTCTTATATTTAATGGTAGAAATTAGCCCTATCTACCAGGTAATTAAACTGAAAAATATGAGACCACTTCTTCAAATTTTATTAAGTGTCATCATTTTATATGGATGTACATCTACCGAATCCTTCGATGTGCTGATCAGAAATGGTCAAATTGTTGATGGTTCCGGTGAGGCATCCTATATAAGTGATATTGGCATTAATGGCGACACTATTTCGAGAATCGGAAATTTGCCTGGAGCAAAAGGTGAATTAGAAATTGATGCTACAGACTTAGTGGTTGCTCCTGGGTTTATTAATATGCTTAGTTGGGCTGTAGATGCCTTGATTGAAGACGGGAAATCGCAAAGTGACATCAGGCAAGGAGTGACGCTGGAGGTGTTTGGAGAAGGCAGTTCCATGGGGCCTTTGAGCGAAGAAATGAAAAAGGAGGAACAGAAAATGCAGGGCGATATTAAATACCCTATTAGCTGGACTTCTCTTAGTGAATACCTCGACTTTATCGTTGAAAAAGGTATCTCACCAAATGTGGCATCGTTTATAGGCGCAACGACACTAAGAATACATACTGTAGGTTTCGAAAATCGAGCAGCAACCCTTGAGGAACTAGACGCTATGAAGGCCATGGTTAAACAGGCGATGGAAGAAGGCGCTTTGGGTATTGGTTCATCACTCATCTATGCTCCAGCCTTTTATTCCAGTACCGAAGAATTAATAGCACTCTGTAAGGTAGCTTCCCAATACGATGGGATGTACATTTCACATATCCGTAGTGAAGGCAACCAACTCTTGGAAAGTCTGGACGAGTTGATTCGAATTGCCGATGAAGCCAAAATTAGGGCTGAGGTCTATCACTTAAAAATGGCGGGTAATACCAATTGGAACAAATTCGATGCGGTGGTCTCTAAGATTGATTCAGCAAGAGCGGTAGGACTTTCTATCACAACAGACATGTATACCTACACCGCTGGAGCTACGGGCCTTAATGCTTCCATGCCACCATGGGTTCAAGAAGGTGGGTATGAAAAATGGGCAGAGCGCTTAAAGGATCCAGAAATTAGAAAGCAACTAAGAAAAGAAATGGTCACCCCTACCAATGAATGGGAAAGTTTGCTGATGGGGGTTGACTCTTATGAAGACGTCTTGTTGATAGGCTTTAAGAACGATAGCTTAAAGTATTTGACGGGAAAGTCATTGGCGGAAGTGGCTGAAATGCGCAATACGTCCCCCGTGGAAACCGCAATGGACTTGGTCATTCAAGACGGGAGTAGGGTAGGAACGGTATATTTTATGATGTCCGAGGAAAATGTAAAAAAGCAAATTGCACTCCCCTATATGAGTTTTGGCTCTGATGCAGCATCTTACGCTCCTGAAGGGGTTTTTCTAAAATCCAGTAGCCATCCTCGGGCCTATGGGAATTTTGCGCGACTTCTGGGCAAATATGTCCGTGATGAAAAAGTGATTTCCCTAGAGGAAGCGGTGTACAAACTCACAACCTTACCCGCCACGAATTTGAAAATTAAAAAGCGTGGAGCAATAAAGGAAGGCTTCTATGCTGATCTGGCAATATTTGATCCAAATGAAATTCAAGACCATGCGACCTACGATAAACCCATGCAGTATTCAACGGGGATGGTTCACGTTTTTGTCAATGGAACGCAAGTGCTCAACAATGGCGAACATACGGGGGAATTACCTGGTCAGGTAGTTAAAGGCCCGGGATATAAATCAGAGAATCCTTAACGATAAATAAAAGGCATTAAAAAGCAGGTTTTTTTAATTAATTGATGTGCCACGCAGCTGTGGTAATCCAGTGGGTATAAACCTTACCTAAATAATTTGCTGTTTCCATGCGCCAGTTCTGCATTTTAATTATGTGTCAGGGTGGGCGGAAATCAGTGCTTTTTTTTTGTGGGGTTCAGACCTAAAATTATGGGACGGTAAGTACAATTAATAAAATAACTCAAAGGATTAATTATAATTTAAAAATTATAATGGAGACGAGAAACCTCTTGAGAAAACGGGACAACACCTCAAAATCAGCTGAGTAGGAAATCAAAATACAAAATCATGAAAAAGATAAATTTTTTAATGGTAATAAGTTTTCTGTTTTTCATAAATTATTCTAAAGCTCAGATATATGGATGTACTGATCCGATGGCGGAAAACTACAATTCATCAGCTACCAATAATGATGGGAGTTGTACGTATAATATCGCCTCTATTAAGCCTGCATCAAGTTTTAATTTGGACAGTAATCTTACTGAAACATCAGGCTTAATACTGTGGAATAATCAATTATGGACACACAACGATAGTCAAGACACAAACATTTACTCTTTAGACACTATCAATGGTGACTTAATTCAATCTTATCCATTAACAGGCTCTTTCAATAATGATTGGGAAGAGATCTCTCATGACGATGAATATATTTATATAGGTGATTTTGGTAACAATTCCAATGGGAATCGAACAAACATGAAACTATTAAAAATTAACAAAAATTCTCTTCTGATTGATGTGGCATCAATTGATACTATAAATTTTTCATATTCCAACCAGACTGATCTTATGCCAACCGGGTCTAATAATACAGACTTCGATTGCGAGGCTTTTATCGTTACGAAGGATAGTATTTTTTTATTTAGTAAGCAATGGATTACTAATAAAACCAGTGTGTATTCTCTTCCAAAAACTCCTGGCACTTATATTGCAAAGTTAAAATCTACTTACGATGTTCAGGGATTGATAACAGGTGCGACTTATCTTGAACCAAAAAATATTATAGTCCTAACTGGCTATAGCAAGTTATTGCAGCCATTTTTATATTTGCTTTATGACTTTATCGGTTCAGATTATTTTGGTGGAAACAAGCGTAAAATAGATGTTTCAATTCCTTTTCATCAGGTTGAAGGAATAGTAACAACTAATGGATTAAAATACTATATCTCCAACGAATATTTTACACAACCACCTTATTCAACCGTTCCTCAAAAACTTCACATTATTTATTTAAATGCTTATTTAGAAAACTATTTTTATCCTTTAATTACATCTATACCTGAAATAAACTTAGATGATAATTTTGTGATTTATCCTGTTACTTCATCAAATTTAATTACTATTAAAACAAATAATGACCTTTCTCAAGAAAGTTATATATTGACAAACCAGTTGGGGCAAGCTGTTTTGAATGGAAAATTATCAAATGAAAATCCTAGCATTAATATTTCATCTCTGTCGAATGGTTTGTATATGTTAAAAATAGGTAGAAGTGAGCAGTCATTTAAAGTATTAAAGAAATAATAACAGCTTATAGAATCAGTAAAAAATGAATAATTCGATTTCCTATGCAATCATTTCTTGTTTAATCCTTTTGATAATAGGATGCCATAATAAGAATACTCAAAAAGCACCGTGGACAAAATCCACCCTTTTGTTCGAGGATACTGGTACGGAAAATTGGCGACAGAAATGGATGTTGGATGGGCTACAATCTAAAGTGATAAACACCGAAGAGGGAATGGAGCTTATTGCAGGCCCTGAACATGGAAATGATTCCAGCCATACTGTGCTATGGACAAAAGAAACCTTTGAAGGAAATATCTGCATTGAATACGATTATACGCGAACAGATACCACTACCAGGTGTGTTAACATCCTTTATTTTCATGCTGAAGGTAAAGGTGGGGTTGAATTCCCGAAGGATATTTTACTTTGGAATGATAAACGCACAGTGCCATCTATGCGGACCTATTTTAATAATATGAATACTTACCACATTAGTTATGCTGCTTTTTCAGCCAATGAGTATTCAGGAGATAACGATTATATTCGATTACGCAGGTACAAGCCAAACAAAGAAGGTTTGGAAGGAACAGATGTACCAAATGACTATTTTAAAACGGGACTTTTTAAAACTGATGTAACCTATCATATCCAGGTTTTTAGGTACAACGAAAATATCGAAATGCATATTCAGAACAAAAGGGATACTTCTGATTATTTAGTCTGCAAGTGGGATACTTCCATATATCCCTTACATGAATCGGGGAGGGTTGGTTTACGGCACATGTATACCCGCAATGCCAGGTATGGGAATTTTAAAGTTTGGAGGCTTGATTAAGTTCTTTTAAAGACCTGATTCATATTAATATTTTTAAACTCAAATAAATGAAAATGAGCATTAGTAATTCAATTGGCATTCAAAGAGGTTTTTTACATCTGATCTCCCGAATTTTTATTTTTGTTCTCTTATTTAATATTGGATCCATTGTAAAGGCACAGCAGCCCAATATTCTGGTGATCATTTCGGATGACTTGAATACCAATATTGGGCCTTATATGGATATTGATAACCACACCCATCACCTTGACCGACTTGCTGCAGAAGGGGTAAGATTTTCTAGGACTTACAGCCAGTTTCCACTGTGTGGCCCATCAAGGGCTTCTCTGATGAGTGGGTTGTATCCGGAAACAAATGGGGTATTGGGAAACAATGATCAACTGGGTAGTTATAGAAAGGAAACGCCGGCCTTAGCCGATCATCCGTCTATGGCTGGGTTTTTTAGAGAACGAGGTTATTATACCGCCAGAATTTCAAAGATTTTTCATATGGGTGTTCCAGGTGGAATAGAAAGAGGTGCGGTAGGTGGAGATGATCCGGATTCCTGGGATTATGCTTACAATGTGCTTGGACCTGAAACCTTGAGCCAGGGCAAATTGGAGCTGCTTTCTCCCAAAAACCACCATTATGGTTCTAATTTTGCACAAATGGTCATTCCCGATAGCTTGGAAGGAACGCAAACGGATTATCTAGCTGCCAGTCAAGCCATTGCTGTTTTGGAAAGCAGAGCAGGAAAAGTTCCTCAAGGAGGCACCAACAAACAAAGGGTTAAAAAGGATGCTCCTTTTTTCCTTGCCGTTGGATTTGTTAGGCCTCATGTGCCGCTCATTGCTCCCGAAAGTAGTTTTATTCCCTATCCTGTCAATGAGGTGGTTTTGCCAGTTGTGAATATTGGAGACAATGTTCCCCTGCAGGCTTTGAAAAGGCAAAATGATAAGATTTGGGGAATGGATAAGCTACAACAACAAAAGACAATAAGTGCCTATATGGCCAGTGTCCATTTCATGGACGAACAGGTTGGAAGGTTATTGGATGCCCTTGATAGGCTGGACTTGAGAAAAGAAACGATTGTTATTTTCATGTCTGACCATGGCTATAACTTGGGAGAACATGATTGTTGGTCAAAATCGAGTCTATGGGAGGGAAGCATTAGGGTTCCTGTTATCTTTTCTGTTCCAGGTAAGGGATATGACAAGGCTTATGGGAGCAGTTCTGGAAGTATAACCGAGCTGCTGGATATTTACCCTACTTTAGTAGACCTTGCTGGGTTTTCTAATGAGAAACCCTCAATCCTACAAGGCAAGAGTTTGGTGCCTCAAATTAAAGGAAATAGCACCTCCCTTGGAAAAAGGCATGCCTATACTATCTACAATGATGGGGCCAGTTTGCGGACGGAAAGGTGGAGGTATACCCGGTGGGGAGAGCGCTCTTTGGGGAACAATGAAGAACTTTACGATCATGTAAATGATCCGGAAGAATTCGAAAACTTAGTAGGAGAAAGCAAATACTCCGAAGTTTTAGAGGACATGAGAAAAAAATTGGAGGAGACAAGAATTAATGCTCAGACAGAAGTGAAAAAACAAAAATTACAGTAATAGAAGGCTTTACTTTACGTATCTTAAACTTTCAATTTTATTTATTATTTTCAAACGATTTAAAACCATGAAGAGGAAATTTCATAAGCCAATATTTTGGGTGATCTGTAGCTTTGTTTTTTTGATGATTCCTCTGATGGTATCTAACCTTTCATGGGCTATGCAAGCCAAGTTGCAGAATGAATACATCGCGCAAGTAGGGAAAAAGGGCATGGCTAACAATCCTGAAAGTGGAAAAATCCGGGTGGCATCCTGCCAGTTTCCAATTTCTTCGGATATAAAGGAGAATTATACATGGATTAAAAATCAGATGATTGAAGCAAAACTTAAAAAGGCAGATATCGTGCATTTCCCGGAATGTGCATTGTCAGGATATCCCGGTGTGGACATGCAATCAATTGACAATTTTGACTGGGACGGATTATTTAATGCGACCGATTCAATTAGGGAATTGGCCAAGGAATTAAATATTTGGGTAGTTTTAGGATCAATGCACCAGTTAAGTGAAGGTAACAAACCTCACAACAGCCTATATGTCATAAATTCAGATGGTGAAATTGTAGACAGGTACGATAAACGTTTCTGTACAGGTGGGGATCTTAACTATTTTTCTCCAGGAGATCATTTCGTCACGTTTAATTTAAATGGTGTTAACTGCGGGTTGCTGATTTGCTACGATATCAGGTTTCCCGAACTTTACAGGGAATATAGGAATTTGGATACAGATATTGTTTTCCAATCATTTTATAATGCCCGGCAGAAAAAAGGGAGTATCCATCCTATTATAATGCCTGTTACCTCGCAGGCAATGGCTGCGTCAAACTATTTTTACATGTCATTAACCAATTCCTCTGCATCCGAAAGTTGGCCTAATCATTTTATTACACCCGATGGATTAATTCAAAACAAACTTCCTGCAAATGAAGCCGGCATCCTCATCTCTGATATGGATATTTCAAGTAAGTTTTATGATGCAAGTAAGCCTTTTAGATTGAATGCTATTGAGGGAAAATTGAACAGTGGGGAAGTTGTTACGGATCCAAAATCTGTCAATAGAAAAAGTGTGTATTGAGCTATTTAAGTCCTAAATATGGAATAGCCATTCTAGTAGCGTATTGATTTTTTAGCTAGGCAGAGGGCATGATTCCTTTGGGATATCCTATGAGGGAGCTACCCTTGCCCCAGTCAGTTAGGGTAAGGGTGATCCTTTTTATAAATTGGGATTTTAGGGTTCCTATTTACCCTGCTTTTTTGAAAACTCCTTTTGCTATCTTCCTTTTGGGCATGTGAGACCCCAGTAAACAATAAGGTCAGCAGCTGGTAAGAACGGCGGAGCAGGCGACCATCATCCGGGATGATCACGGAATTCCCCATATTTATGCCAAAACAAGCGAAAATTCCATTTTTAGTATGCTCTATGCCTAATGTGAGGATGATTTTCGACGAGTAGAAAGGAAGTTGTATATGGGCGACAGGTCGGCGGCTTGAAGAATTAGAGGGTGAGGAGATCCTTTACAGCGATATCAGGGACAGACTGTACATGACAGAATGACATAATCGGAGGCAAAAGTGACTTATGAAATCGCTAACAGATGGCTGCAACAGCTATGTGATGCTTTTGCAGATGGCGTCAATTATTATTTGCACACCCACCCGGATGTAGAACCTCAGGTGTTGACCCGATACGAGCCCTGGTTCCTCATGTTCTTTAATGAGGGGTTTGTAGGGGGTGATATTGAGCGTATTTCTACCAAACGGATACAGGCCTTTTATGAAAATCAGGAAGGACTGGCCTATTCCGAATTTGGCGATGGATTAATACATCATGATCCTTATGAATAATCCAAGGGGTCAAACGGTATAGCGATAGCTTAGGAATTGAGTGCCTCGGGAAACGCACTTCATCTAATCAATCCCAATACCTCCTTTTATTTTTGTCTGGAGATTCACGTAGTCAGTGAAGAAGGACTGAATGCCTATGGTGCCGTTATCTGGGGCCAGTTTGTGGACAGAAAGGTGGAGGTATACCCGGTGGGGAGAGCGCTCTTTGGGTAACAATGAAGAACTTTACGATCATGTAAATGATCCGGAAGAATTCGAAAACTTAGTAGGAGAAGGCAAATACTCCGAAGTTTTAGAGGACATGAGAAAAAAATTGGCGGAGACAAGAATTAATGCTCAGACAGGTCTAAAGAACCTGAAATAATAGTAAAGGTAGGCCAATTTTCAATCAACTACCGACATCCCATTTAAGCGTAGGAAAACACGAGATTCTACCCTTGAAATATGTAATTCCTTTACTAATTTTTTACCTAATATAGATTTTCAATCCCATTGGTCAATGGGCCGAAGCCTCTCCTGGAGATGGAATTCTTTATATACAAGGCGTAAGTTTTACCTAGACTTAGTTAACAGAAAAAAGGTAAATGGAGTGGTTTAAATCTACTATGAAGATAAAAAATAATCGCTATTATATCTTCTCAGGAGTGGGATGGACCTATTTTAAATCCGCTTTGGCTTCTTGGTGTTTATTGATATTGTCACTTTTTACTGCGGGTAAAATTGACCAAAAACCTCGCCGCTGTGTTTCTTTTGGTTAAAAACCAAATCTTTCTCAGGATGTGGTGTAATCACAAGAAAATAAGGCCATTTGGAGAACTGAGGCACAGCACCGCTGGTGATACGCAAATAGCAGCGAAGTGACTGATTTTAAAGTGATTCCACCATGTAGTAGAATGGCTATTGCATATTTCGGGTTAACAGCCATGCATCTTTTGACCTTCGATTGGAAACACTTTTCCCTAACCTTAAAATATTCCATGAAAACAGGAATTGAAAATTCCAATGGTAAAACAGGGTTAAATCATTCAGAAGAGAAGAATTGAAAAGTTAAAAACTGTTCTAAAAATAATATTTTATTAAAAATAAGGTGTTTATTTTTTGCCCACTAAAGTTTAAAGGCGCTTAATCTTTCACTTTACCCAAGTACTTTCTACGTGAAAATTCGGCTCACTTGACAAACTATATCATGGAAAAAGATGATTTTAGTCATGGATTCCTTTACTGTTCTATTATACCTTTGAGATATCAAAACAATCAAATAGGGATGTTTTGGGTAAAATTCCATCGAATCAAGCTAAACCAATCCGTTATGCATAAACATGTAAAATTGACCGTTTTTTTCCTATTGGTGCTTTTCAGTACTTATGGGACGCAGGTGTTTTCACAGCAGACTTATAAAGTTGCTTCCGATCCTGAAATGAAAGTTTCAGGTACTTCTACCCTACACGATTGGGACATGGTTTCCAAAGAAGCGAATGGAACCGCTTCACTTAGGCTTTCAGCTGGGAAGGTGACGGCTATTCAATCCGTCAAGATTACCATGCAGGTAAAGACGCTCAAAAGTGGAAAGGGGCTAATGGACAAAAATGTCTACAATGCTTTGAAGGAGGCAGACCATCCCGAAATAACATTTAAAATGCTAGAAGCCCATCAGGATGGGGGAAATGATTGGAAAGTTTCCGGCAGGCTTCAAATAGCTGGTGAAACCCAAAAAGTCTCTTTTCTACTCCAAATTGTACCAGAGGGAGAAAGCATTTCTCTTTCAGGTTCCGCTGAAGTTAAATTAACCGATTTTAAGGTGGATCCTCCAACAGCAGTATTTGGCACCATCAAAACCGGTGACCAAATGACTATCAATATAAAAATGAAACTAAATCCAGTTAATTAATACATTAATTTTTGCTATTATGAAAAAGAATATTTTATTTCTGGCAGGAACTATTTTACTGTCCATTAGCAGTTTTGCCCAACAAAGGGACTTGCAGTTTTGGAGAGCTTATGACCAGAGAGGAATCAATGTATTTGAAACAGGTAAGGCTGATACCATAGCTTTTGATGGCCTTAGGGTACGAATAGGAGGGGCATTTGCACAGCAATTTCAATCCATAAGTCATAAGAATTCAGCGACTCCCATTTTAGATGATAACGGAATCAATACCAATCAATTGATGGACATTGGTTCGGGTTTTAACCTAGCTACAGCTAATCTAAACATAGATGTGGAATTGGCTGATGGAATTAGGCTTAATTTGATTACCTATCTCTCTTCCAGACACCATCCTGAAACCTGGGTCAAAGGCGGGTATTTGCAGTTCGATAAACTCGCCTTTCTAAATAGTCAGTTTTTCGACCAAATTATGGAAAAAGTGACCATTAAAATAGGACATATGGAAGTCAATTATGGTGATTCTCATTTCAGAAGGTCCGACAATGGCAATGCATTTCATAACCGATTTGTTGGAAATTATATCATGGATGCTTTTGCCACAGAAATTGGTGCAGAGGTAATTTATCAAAACAATGGCTTTATCGGAGTGGCCTCCATGACTGGGGGAGAAATTCAGGGAGGAATAACCAACCCAAGCAAAAGGAAACCTTCTTTTATTGGTAAACTTGGTTACGACAAAACATTGGACAATGAGCTTCGAATCAGGGTGACCGGCTCCATTTACACTACTGCTGGTTCGGTCAACAACACCCTTTGGGCTGGGGATAGGTCTGGTTCCCGTTATTATTTGGTAATGGCAAATACCATGGCTTCTACTTCTAATTCGTTTACCTCGGGGCGTTTTAATCCTGGAATGCGAGACAACCTGACCGCCATGGTATTGAATCCTTTTGTAGCTTATCATGGATTGGAGCTTTTTGGTACGCTGGAACAATCCAAAGGTAAAGCTGCGAATGAAAGTGTAGACCGAACTTGGAATCAGTTAGGTATTGATGCTGTTTACCGTTTTGGCTCTTTGGACAACTATTACCTTGCTGGTCGCTACAATCAAGTAGGAGGTGAAATGCCTAATGGACTTGAACCCAGCATTTCCCGTGTACAGGTAGGTGGTGGTTGGTTCATCACCAAAAACATACTCGCCAAACTTGAATATGTCAATCAAAACTATCAGGATTTTGCTCCAACTGACATCCTTAACGGAGGCTCGTTTAACGGAATAATGATTGAAGGAGTTATTGGTTTTTAACAAATAGATTTCAGTACTATGCGTATCGCACTTCTGCTTGGCTTTTGTTTTTTCTTGATAGGGGCTTTCGAAAAAAATGCCTTGATTATCGATCAAACAGAAATCATTGTGAAAGGAAAAACATCCATTGGCAGGTTTGAATGTAGCTATGAAAGTCAAGGGAAGCGCGATACACTTTTTTTTGATCCTATGTCTACGGAAGTTAATTCGCTAGATTTTGAAATCCCAGTTAGCGCATTTTCTTGTGGGAATTTTTTGCTGAATAGTGATTTTAAGAAAACCCTGAAAGCCGAAAAGTATCCCATCTGTCTGGTTTCAGTAAATAAGCTGCGCAGAGGATCCCGGAAGATTTATGGGGATATCTATTTACAAATGGCAGGTCAAGACCTTGTCTTGGAAAAGATTACTTTTCACGAATTGAATGATAGATTACAGGGTACATTATATTATACCTATCGATGGAAGAATTGGGGCTGGATGCATCAAGCCGTTTGGGAGGTCTGGTAAAAGTGGAAGAGGCTATTGACTTGGAAATCAATCTGTATTTGGAGGATTCCTGATTGATATTCACCTGTTTTACAAGTAAGTTGTAACCCCCTAATTTAACTACCTTGTGAAAGTACGGCACTATACTGGTACCGGCGACTGAGCGGAGCCGAAGCCAAGATCTAAACAAGGAAATTTTTTATCTAAAACCCTAACTTTATAAGGATAGAACCATAGTCCATAAAAGTGATGGTCAAAAATAGCAAAGGTTGGCTGATTTTAAAGTAATTTCAACAATTAAAAGGCTGCCTATTGCCTATGTGGAGTTTCTGGGACCAATGAAAATAAACCCACAAAATCAATGAAAATACTTGTCCTTATTCTTGCAGTATGCTGTTTAGCATCTACTACTGAATATTTTCGATTTACCCATATCTTTATGATTGGGGATTCTACCATGGCAAACAAACCCGAACGTAACCTGCCTGAATATGGGTGGGGACAGGTTTTGAACCATTTTTTCACCGATGCCATAGTGGTGGACAACCAAGCTAGAAATGGTAGAAGTTCAAAAAGCTTTGTTGACGAAGGGTCTTGGGAAAAGGTAGTTTCTCAAGTGCAAATAGGAGATTATGTGGTAATACAGTTCGGGCACAATGATCAGAAATCGGATTCGGCAAGGTATACCAGTTCTTTTGACACCTATAAAAAGAACCTCTATAGATTCATTGATGAAACCCAGGAAAAAGGTAGCATTCCAATCCTATGCACTTCAATAATCCGCAGGATTTTTAATGAAACGGGCTCTTTAAATGATACCCATGTGGATTATTTGACAGCAGTAAGGCAAGTTGTGGAAGAAACAGGAGTGTATTTAATTGACCTGGAGGCCAAAACAAGGAAGTTGGTAGAAGGTGTGGGACATGATCAATCGAAAAAATTGTTTTTGTTTTTTGAATCTGGAATATACCCGCAACGGCCAGTTGGTAAAGAGGACAATACGCATTTGTCTCAATTGGGAGCCTTTACAATAGCAGGTTTGGCAGTTGAGGTGATGAAAACATTGGACATACCTTTGGTTAAGGACTTGGTAAACAAGTAGTGTGGACTGTCAATAAAATGAAGCGAGGGGCTCTTGGCCGGTAGTTTCAATAACCAGTTGCTTAAATTGCGGACCAACAATCAATAACTTTGAGATTAATAAATGGAAAGTTTAACTTGGAATGACTTTATTAAAGTTGAAATGAGGGTAGGTACAATCCTTTCAGCTGAAGAGTTTAAGGAAGCTAGAAACCCTGCTTATAAATTAACAATCGATTTTGGAGAATATGGGAAAAAGGAAACCTCTGCCCAAATTACCAAACGGTATTCACCCCAGGATTTAATCGGCCGACAAATTATTGCTGTTATAAATTTCACACCCAAGCAAATCGCCAATATGATGAGTAAATGCTTGGTATTGGGCGGGCTTGGTGAGCATAAGGAGGTTATCTTAATTCAACCGGATAGTGCAGTGCCGAATGGAACCCGGATTGGTTAATGTTTTCAAAAGTAAAAACAGGTGATTTAGAAGTTTTAGAAAAGAACCGCTATGGTGGCGCAGAAAACAACAATTTTTTGCCCTATCTTCAGCTTTTAAATTGGCTAAAAAGTGAGTGTGTCCTAATGCGTTCATTCCTTAAGCTTTCAAGAATTAGTAAATTGAAAAATAATATTATTAGAATGAAGTCTCTATTTTTATCAGTAGCTGTTATAGTCACCACCATATCCCTAACCTGTTGTAATCAAAAGGAAGTTTCTTCCAATAATGAAGTTTCTCAGGAGGTAATGGAGCAAATATTTGAAGAGGTAAAAACTCCTTTTAAACAAGGTGTGGTATTTCAGCATCCTGATACGAGTAAAATGATTGACTCGCCAACTATCTTTCGCAAAGAGGAGGTTTGGTACATGACCTACATTGTCTTTGATGGTCAAGGTTATGAAACATGGCTGGCCGAAAGTCAGGATTTGTTACAATGGGAGTCAAAAGGGAAAATATTGTCCTTTACGGAAAATACTTGGGATGCCAACCAAAAGGCAGGCTATGTATCGCTTGTTAATACGGAATGGGGAGGTGATTATAGCGTAGAAAAGTACCAGAGCCAATACTGGATGAGCTATTTGGGGGGTAATTCAGTAGGTTATGAATCCGGCATACTAAAAATAGGAATGGCAAATTCCAATACATTGACAGATTCGAAGGAATGGAATACGAATAATACCCCTCTTTTATCGCCCGAGGATGAAGATGTTCGTTGGTTTGAAAACAAAACGATATACAAAAGCCTGGTAATTCGTGACAATGAAAAGCACACAGGACATCCTTTCGTGATGTATTACAATGCAAAAGGCGATACTGCCAACTATGAAAGCATTGGAATGGCTGTTTCTGATGACATGTTGTCTTGGCAGCGCTTTGGTGATAATCCTGTAATCACCCGAGGCAATGGTATTTGTGGTGATGCCCAGATTGCAAAGTTCAATGATATCTATATCATGTTTTATTTTGGAGCCTTCTGGAAACCAGGTGCCTTCGAAAGGTTTGCTTGCTCTTACGATTTAATCAACTGGACCGACTGGGAAGGGGAAGACTTGATAGCTCCTTCGGAACCTTATGATGAAAAGTATGCCCATAAGCCTTGGGTGATAAAATGGAATGGTGTGGTGTATCACTTTTACAATGCAGTGGGTACCGAAGGTAGAGTTCTCGCATTGGCGACCTCAAAAGATTTAAAAAATGACTAGCTAGGGTAATCTAAATCTTGTGAATACTTCAAGTGAGTCTCTGGAAAAATCAACCTACTTTTATTTACTTTTGACTCTAGATTTCACGACTTATAAAAGTAACATTAAGTACCTTATGTAAGGCGGTATTTTTTTCAGCATTGTTGCAGAAAAAAACAACAATACCACCAAAATGATGCTTTTTTCATGTTCTTGTCAAGGGCTTAAACCCAAGGATATCATATTTCCGCATCTTTAGCACTCCTCAGTTACTTACTGTAGCAACAAGGGGGATAAAATACCATTAAATCCTTTTTCTAGCTTGTTTGTCAAATTCAGCTGATAGCGCATTTTTGCTATGTTTGCTTTTCAGCCAACTCCAATAGCTACTTCACCAACTTCACCTTAATAGGAGATTTTAAATTCATATCGATATTTTCAATGACTTCTTGATTTGGTTTTCCATTGGGTACATAATACCTGAATTTGCTTTTATAACTGGCTCCGGGAGCGATATAAAATTCACCATCCACCATGGGAGCGTATACCCAGTAAGGCATGGTAGGGTGAACCCGGATGGCTTGTGGATACCTGAAGTTGTCAGGAAATCCAAATACCGTGACACCGGCAGTATTGCTGTCAACTTCCCCAGAAGCAGTAACCCAAGAAGCATGGGTATGATTGGCGTTTTCATTCGTATACCCCTCGGATGTAAGGATTTTCCAAGTATTGGTAAAGTGGGTGCTGTCTACATTATTCCACTCTTTACTTCCTCTAAAACCCATTCCTCCATAGTGATATTCCAATATAAAAAGAGTGTCAGAACTGGTGTTTGATTGTTCCGAAAATAAATCAAACAGGAAATAGTCCTCCGTGGGATAAACCATAATTGTCCATTTTTCACCAAGTACTTCTCCATCCTTTAGACTTAGGTGGCGCAATTGACTTTCGATGACAGCTGCGCTAGATCCTGCTTCAGCTGAATTTAAACTTACGTGTTCCACCGTACCAGTTTCGGAATGTTGATTCCAGAAGTCTACTTTTTCTCCTTTAAATTTAGTGTTTACCCATGCATTGAAAATGGCATGTTGATGGGTATGTCCCGCGGGGAAATCATCGGTTAGAATTTGTCCGCTTGGACTATACAAGGGATGGATCATGCCGCTTCTCTTATAATAATCTGGCAGCCCATTTGGTGGGCTGGCCATGGCCGTTTGGTAAAAAAGTACAGGTTGCTGCTCTGATAAAACCTCTATTCCTTCCTCGGTCTGATTAATTTTTATTTTACCCTCTTCGGTAGCAGCGGTTTTCGATAAACCAAAAACAGCCTTTGTCTCAGCGGGCATTTGGTCAATAAATGCCAGCAGGTCTCCAGAGGGAAGCACTTGGGCTGGGTAACTTTTTCCGCTAGCTTCATTTTTAAGCAAATAGTTACCGGCCAATGCCAAGTCCTTATCTAGGGAAATTGTCAAAGGGTAATTTTCCCTCTTAATGCCATCCGCATTTATTTCAATATTTAAAATTGGGGCTGTGGAGCAGGCGCTTAACCAAACAAGCACTACAGGCAAGAGAAATAATTGAAAAGTCATGTTTTCAGTTGAATACATCGAGATAATTAGAAAATAAATATCGTTAGGAATGGACATTTATCCAACTATTAATTGATCAGAAAAGGAATGATTTTATTTAAGGCGAAAGGTTTTTATGGATATTCAGCTGTTTTTTGCGTTCTTTATAAGAATTAAAATCCTGATTAGGCATGGGATTTACTGATTTTCATCAGAAAATGATTTCAGCACGTAATAGATTTTCTATTGCCTATTTCGGGTTAAACCTTATTGAATTTAATTAATCAAGATGAAGATTCTAAAGCCATTGTTAATACTGTTTTTATTGCGCTTTCTCCAGCCTATTGGCTATGCCCAGGAAAAACTCGATGAATTGGTTCCATTAGATGAGAAGGTCCGTACGGGGCAATTAGAGAATGGCTTAGAATATTACATCCAATACAATCCGAAACCTGAAAACAAACTGGAACTGCGTTTGGCCATAAAAGTAGGTGCCATGCAGGAAAATGAGAACCAGTTGGGGCTTGCTCATTTTGTAGAGCACATGGCCTTCAATGGATCGGAGCATTTTGAAAAAAATGAGCTTATCAGTTACCTGCAATCCATAGGAGTTGCTTTTGGGAGTGATCTGAATGCCTACACGAGTTTTGATGAGACTGTGTACATGTTGCCGATTCCCACAGATGAAGAAGAGAAGCTGAACAATGGTTTTCAAGTAATGCGGGATTGGGCAGGAGGGCTCCTATTGGCCTCGGATGATATAGATGCGGAGCGAGGAATTGTAGTTGAGGAATGGAGGACCGGTCAGGGTGTAAACCAAAGGCTAAGGGATGCTTATTTGCCTGTCTTGCTCCACGAAAGTCGCTATGCCGACCGCATGCCCATAGGTAAAATGGATATCATCAGAAATGCAGCGGATTCATTGGTCAGGCAGTTTTATCAGGATTGGTACCGTCCGAATCTTATGGCTGTGGTAGCGGTAGGGGATGTAGCTCCCGACAAGGTAGAGGAATTGATTAAAGGATACTTTTCGGATTTGGAAAACCCTGTCAATGAACGGAAGCGAAACTATTACAATGTCCCAGCCCACAAAGAAAATTTTGTAAAAATCATTACAGATGAGGAAGCACCAGGCATACAGGTGCAGCTCTATTACAAGCAGGATGCAAGGGCATCCAACAGCTATAAAGATTATAAAGGCAGAATCCTTAGAACGATGTTTGGTGGAATGATCACACAAAGGTTGGATGAGATCCGGCAAAAGCCCGATGCCCCCTTTATCTTTGCTGGTGCCAGGTATGGTAACCTTGTGAAACCCCTGGATTTCTTTACCATTTCCGGAGTTGTAGGCCCCGGGAAACTAGAAGATGGTCTGTTGTCTTTTCTTACAGAAAACCAAAGGGTCGTTCAATATGGCTTCACACAGAGTGAACTTGACAGGGTCAAACGTTCTTTATTAAATAGTTCAGAAAAGTCCTACAAGGAAATGGACAAAGTGGAGTCCAGAGCTTTAGTAGGCAGATATGTTTCGAATTTTCTTAACAACAGCTTTGCTGATGGTCCGGAAAGCAGGTATCGTTTTTATCAGGATATCATCCCAAAAATAACCATCGAAGAAGTAAATGGCATTGCCAAGGAACTGATCAAGAAAGAAAATATCGTCCTAATCGTAACGGCACCTGAAAAAGACAAAGAACCCTTGCCTCAAGAAGCAGCACTTTTGGCGCTATTGGAAAATGCTGACGCAATCGAAACAGCTCCTTATAAGGAAGACTTGGTAAGAGAAGAATTGATGTTGAACAAACCCAAACCAGGTGAGGTGATGAATGTGTCTCACAATGAAGAGGTGGATGTGACGACGGTGTTGCTAAGCAATGGGATGAAGGTTTATTTTAAGCCTACAGATTTTAAAAACGATGAAATAATTTTCACGGCAAATAGCGAGGGAGGCACTTCTTTGTATTCATTAGAGGACCACTACAGTGCGAATTATGCAGGCACAGCAATAAATATAATGGGTATAGGTGATTTTACACCCTCACAACTTAAAAAAGTATTGGCTGGAAAGAATGTTCAGGTTACGCCTAATATTAGCACTTATTCGGAGAGCATCTCAGGAGCCACAACTCCCGGAGATTTCGAAATGACCTTACAATTAATTCATTTGTATTTTACTTCGCCCAGGATGGACAAATCACTTTGGGATGTGTTTTTAGCGAATCAAAAAAACCAATTGGAAAGTGCTAGCGTAAATCCTGATTTTCAGTTCAACAAACGAGTCAATGAAATAATAAGCAACGGTAACCCTAGAGGTAGAAGTATTTATATTGCTGGACAATTGGATTCCATAGACCTGAGCCAAAGCCTTAAAATTTATAAGGAAAGGTTTGCTAACGCTGCTGACTTTAATTTACTGTTTACAGGCAATATTGATATGGAGAAAATGCTGCCTTTGGTGGCCCAATATTTAGGGAGTTTGCCTGGAGAGCCCACGAAGGAAGAAGACTTCAGAGACTTGGGTTTAACCCCACCCCAGGATCGAAAAGAGACCATAAAAGTGGGCGTGGATGAAAAAAGCCAGGTGATATTATATTTCAGTGGTGAAACAGCTTATGATTTAAAAAAATCTCAGCAGCTTTCTTATTTGGGAGAGATTTTGACAATAAAATTAATAGAAACACTGAGGGAAGAAATTGGAGGCGTGTATGGTGTAGGGGCCAGAGGAAGTTTAAGCAGGGTGCCGGAAGAAAGATTTAACTTCTCCATTTCATTTCCTTGCGGGCCTGAGTCGGTAGATAAGTTAAAAGCGGCTGTTTGGGAGGAGATTCAAAATATTCAGGAAGAAGGTCCTGAGGAAGCTGATCTAGAAAAAGTCAGGGAAACCAAGCGGCTCGATCTGGAAGAAAACCAAAAGCGAAACGGCTTTTGGCATGGACAGTTAAATGCAGCCATTAACGGGGGACTTCCTCTGAATACAGTGCTGGGAGCAGAAGATCGGGTACTTGGCGTCACGGCTGCACAGGTAAAAGATGCTGCCAATTTCTTTTTGCAAAAGCCCTATCTATTGGAAATCACTAGGTACCCCGCCAATTTCGAAGAGTAATTAGCGAGAAAACAATGATTTTAACTCGAATATTAAAACTTTGTTAAATTAACGTTCTGAAGCTAACTTGGATCGATACAAATCTATGTTATTTAATTTTTATCGGCCTTAAGGAAGTTAGGAAAATGGATTGCTCAAAGGCATTAATAACAAAAAGCTGTCTGATGCCTTTGCGGTATATTTTTTGATTTGACCAAGGACTGATCAAAATGTGGTTTACCATTAACAATTAACAATTAACCATTAACCATTAACAATTATAAATAACCCCAATGATCAATTTTCTTATATATCTAATCTCTTTTTATTTCTCTGATGCTACTCAGGTTAAAGACAGTGTTCCGTTGAATACACCTATGGAGCAAGACCTATTCGTAGCAGGAGAAGGGAGTTACCATACCTATCGCATTCCTTCGCTTTTAGTAGCGGAAGATGGCTCTGTTTTGGCATTTGTTGAAGGGAGAAGAGAATGCGTATGAAAAGTTAGTGTTGGCACGTTTGTCTTTGGATAACTTGCGATAAAAAGGCTTAAAAAATAAAACAACTCCCCTCTGAATTGCGGAGAGTTGTTTTTTCGCTTAACCAGAGACTGATTTATTTTGTGTTAAGATTTACATTCAGCTCCTGAGTAACAAAGTGGATCAGGACCAAAAATGAACAGAGGGAATAAGGTAAAATATTTCCTATTCCCTTAAAACATAGGTTTTCAAGTAAAAAATTACACGGAAACCCTATAAGTTTTAAATGAGTTTGATGGAACTACTCAATAAACAATTGTTCGATAAATACTGGTCTAGGAATTTCAATGTTTTTCCCCGTAGCTTTCAGCATTCCAGTTTCGCTGTCTATGCTAAAAATGGCTAAGTTGTCTGTTTCCATATTGGCTACAAAAACAAACGCGCCTTTTTCATCCACTTTAAAATTTCGAGGATGTGTTCCACCCGCGGGTACATGCCCTTGCGTTTCTAGCAAACCCGTATCTTGATCCACTTTGTACACGACTATATTGTCCTGTCCTCTGTTACTCGCATATAGCCAACGGCCATCCATGGAGAAATGAATATCTGCCCCTGCATTATAATCGCTATGGAGTTTGTCATTTAGCATGTTGATCCGACCAATAGGACTAAGGTCTCCATTTTCCTGATCCAGACTATAAATGCTCACCGTATTGCTTAACTCCTCCAAAGAGTAGGCGAAAGGAAGACTTGGATGGAACACAAAATGTCTTGGACCTGCCCCTGGAGTTGTCTGAAAAATCACAGGATTTTCATCCACAGTTCCTTTTTCCAGGTTGACTTTGTATTTTAAAATTTGATCAATACCTAAATCTGAGGCATACACCCATTTGCCGTCAGTTGACGCTATCATAGAATGCATGTGTGCTTTGTTTTGATTGGCATGTACACTTTTACCCGTATGTTGAATAAAAGAAGCCACTTCACTTAGCCCTCCTGTCTCCATTATTTTAAAAGTTGATAAATTTCCGCCTTGGTAATGGGATAGAAAAACAACATTTCCTGTTGGGTCTACGCTTATATGGCAAGGGCTGGCACCGGCTGAAGATACCTCATTAATTTTGGTAAGTTTGCCAGTATCTGGCGCAATAGAATAGGAGACGATTGTTCCAGTTTCATCCTTCTCGTCTTTCCCTTCCCTGTAAGCAGCATATAGAAACTGTTTGTTAGGGTGCAAAGCCAAAAAGGTAGGACTTTCTTTGTCATGGACTGTCTGAATAGTAGTGGTGGTCAGATTTTTCCTGTCAAACTTCAATACATAAATGCCTTTACTATTGTTTTGGCTATAGGTGCCGACATAGATAATTTCTTTGGATTTTTGGGCCATAAGGGAGATTGGAAAACACATGAAAATAAACAACAATATAAAATATATCCGCTTTACCTTTCCGGTAAAAAGCAAGTTTCTAGTTTTATAAATCATAGCGGAATATAGGATTAAATCATCAATTGGTAATCTTAAGCTTAAGAAAAATCCCATTTTTACTTTAAATAGGGGCTTAACGCCTCATTGATTTTTTTAAAGACGGCTGTGTTTTCATAGATCCCCCGGAAAATGTCTGCCTGCGGCCCATAGGCAAAAATGGGCACCATAATGGCCGTATGATCTTCTGTAGAAAATTCAAGTTCAACGCTTCGATCTTTTAAATTGCCTTGGGGAAGGGTGATCCCTCCTGTTTCATGGTCAGCAGTGATGATTACTAGTGTCCTGCCATTCTGATCTGCAAATCGGAGGGCTTCAGCTATCGCTTGGTCAAAGTCAATTCCTTCCTCTATCACCGTTTGACTGTCATTGATGTGTCCTCCTGAATCGATAAATGCTCCTTCTACCATAAGGAAAAATGGTTTGTTTTTGCTTTCTAGAAATTGTAAACTGGCTTTTGTGGCATCTCTCAGGTAGCCTTGGCGACCATTCATTACTTTAGGCAAGCCATCTTCTGAGGCAAAAAAACCAACTTTTTCCGAACTGCTTTCTGCTAACTCATCCAATGAACCGGTGAGCTGAAATCCAGCCTCGGTTAAGTTTGAGGTTTCATCCTCATCAAACCTTGTGAAATCATTTTTTCCTCCTCCAATAAATAGATTCAAAGGGCTTTTGGACAGGTCACTGGCAATTTCCTTGGTCATGTCCCTTTCTGTCCTGTGTGCATAAAATGCGGATGGTGTTGCTCCTGTTAAATTATCAGTGGTTACGATGCCTGTCACAAAACCATGGCTACTCAATACCTCCGGTAGGTTTTTTGCGGGACTTCCATCAGGAAATGCCCCTACACTTCTGTTCTTTACTTTATTTCCTGTGGCCAAGGCTGTGCCCGCTGCTGCAGAGTCGGTGGTGAAATCATCGGCGGCCTGTGTTTTGATCAAACCGATATTTTTAAGCTGTGTCAAGGTCAATTGATTGCCGTTGCCATACATGGCGGCTGATATTTGGGCAAGCCCATTTCCATCACCTATTAAAAGTATGACGTTGTCAACAGCACCTTGGATTCCATCCCTTTCGAAGGTAGGCTTGTATATCTTGCTTAGGTCGGGGCTTTGGTAAATCCTGTCATTCAAGTCTCTGAGATAAG
>Ga0222651_1000332_pt1 | contig 32898 bp, 28 predicted proteins | sample AntAcemetagen369_FD_179855 | JGI IMG/M metagenome (GOLD analysis project Ga0222651, IMG submission 179855) | Saline water microbial communities from Ace Lake, Antarctica - #369 | ecosystem: Environmental > Aquatic > Non-marine Saline and Alkaline > Saline | place: Antarctica: Ace Lake...
CTCAGGGCCTGTCCTGAAGCATAGCAACTCAGGGCCTGTCCTGAAGCATAGCAACTCAGGGCCTGTCCTGAAGCATAGCAACTCAGGGCCTGTCCTGAAAAGCATGGTGGATCAGGGGAAAAGAAATGAACGAATAAAAATAAATTGCAGGATTAAATTAAGGCTACCTTAGCCAAGCACTGTAATAAATCTATAATGTTTTTTAATTCCATTTTCCCTATAAAAATTCATTGAAGACGATCATTGTTACTTTTTTGCTGCAGGTCAAAAAGAGTAACCAACCTGTCCTGAGACGTCAGGGAAAACCCCGCCGCTGAGTATCTTTTCGGCTAAAAGGCGGGAATTCATTGACCAACTTATTAACGAATGGTTGTCAACATTATACATCAGGTTTATGAAGCAACCATTTAAAAACACAATAGCATAAAGTAAACCAGAGAAAACCAATTCTTAAGTTACGCTTTTATAAACTTAGACCAGTTAGGGGTATCAGCTTATAACACTCAAAAATTTAAAGCTACAATAACTTGAGGAACGATCGGCCCCCTTAAATTAGAGATTATTTCTAGTCGGAATTACCCGAATCTTTTTTTAATTTACCTAGAAATTCCGCAACCAAACCTGTTAGACCTACTCCACTTACAACTCCTCCTGCAATTTCATGATCAAATAATATGCAAGTTATCCCTCCAACAATCGCAACAACTGCAATAACCAAAGCGAAGTTTTGCCCTCTTTTTTTAGATTCGAATGACTTTTCAATAATCATTTTATCACGAGAATGTGCGTAAAATTGCTCATCAATCGACATTTGAATAATTGTTTGAGCAAAATCAGGATTAATCTGAGTGTATTCTTTAAGAATATCAGGGTGCGGAACAGGTCCGGAATAACTCATAGATTGAGTTATCTCCTATCGAACTTCAATATTAATTAAGTCTTTAAGCGAGTGTAGAATCTTTGTTTTCTTCCTATTAGAAACTCCATTAAAAAGATTAGGACTTTTTTCTAACAACTGAATTTCAAGCTCATTAAGCGCCTTTAGGTTAGGAATTGGAGATCTTTCGCTCATTTATTTCTTACCGAATTGAGGTTTCCTTCTGTATGGAGTTGATGAAGGACTAGTTTCTTTAGCAAGCTTGTTAACCGCATTATCAATATGGCAACCTACGTTATACCATAAATTTCTAATTACACCATTAGGACCTGGGTAATCTTTGAATTCATTGAAATGTTTCTCTCCACTAATATCGTAGATAGAGCCCATCCCTTCAATAAAATCTTTTTTGTTACTCATAATAGTATCTTGTGTGAAGTTCTTTAACGTCTAAATATATAAAATGATTTATACAAACGTAAAAAAATGAATCTAAATGTAAGAAATAAAACAATCTCTAACAACATTGCATTTTGAGAACTGAAACAGCCTAGTCTGAATGTAATGCTGAACCCTTCGACATTATAAATGGGCTGAAGCCCATTCCTATTGAATTGTTTCCTTTGATAGGTTGGCTCATGCTAAAAGCCAGGAAAATGAAACGATGCTTCCTTTTCAATAGCCTCCAGCTTTAGCTGGAGTTTGTCAGAGGATTACACATCTCTGTGGCTTTAGCCAAATCATTAACCCTAGGAAGTCTCCACCTATTTAAGCCATGGAGACAATTCGGAACTGTTTAACGAAAGTTGAAAACTTTCTTTATTTTAGGTCTAAGTTAGGCTTTGCTAAACTTAGACCAGATAAGGTTAAAATTAAAATTTATCGCCTTCGGATTCGGTTTAATGAATGTTCTCCTAAGTCTCAAATAGACTTTCAAATGACTGTTAAAATCACTTTGAATCCGGATTAAAAAATACACAATCAGCCATAAAAAAAGGGAGCGACAACCAGGTTATAAATAACCTGGTTGTCGCTCCCTTTCCGCCTTTATCTACAGGCTATTTTAGGTAGCTTTCACGTACCACAAGAAAACACTTATCGTTTTCAAGTCCAGTTAAGCACCTTTTCTGCATTTGTTCGGTACAATTTTTTCAATACATCATCAGGGAGTTCGAGACCATAATACCTCCACCAAACCCTGCCTGGCATGTGTTCATCCCCACTTTCCAACAAGCGCCACCAAGCTTGGTACATGTCTTTATCCAGTCCCATATCTGTTCCAAACAACAGTCTGTTACTGTATTTAGTAAAAAACTTAGCTGATGCTCTTGGTTGCCTTCCTATTTCGTAATCTCGAGCGGAAATATCTAGGTATAAATTGTCAAAATCATCCAGCATTTGTCCAAGACGCTTTAAGTCATTGCCCAAATTGGCCATGTGACAGGCGATGAAGGTTGTATTCGGATGCTTAACCAGTAATTTGGGAAGATAGGTTACCAATTGGTCATAAGTCAATCCGTCTTTGCCATGTTTATTGAACTGTTGATATATAGGCGTCCTTTCCTGATAGACATCAGGTGGCGTCCATGCCGAAGGGTGATCGGACTGATGGAGGTTAACAGGAATATTCAATTCTCCACACCTGATCCAGAAAGGATCCAACCTGTTGTCGTCAATATGCATTCTATCATTTGGTGCCAAGGTCTGGTCACGAGAAATGCCAAAACCTTTGTCGGTCACTTCTCCTACACCTCTGGCTCCTAATTTATAACAGCGCTCCAACTCCTTAACGGCCCTTTCGGGATAATCAGGTTTATCAATACCTTCCGTCTCTATGCCACAAAAAAGCTGAAACCTGTCCGCATAATTGCTAAGGTAAAAGTCAACCATCTTGTCAAACTTCTCCCCAGTAGCCACAGTAAGTACTACTGATTTCTCTATCCCCACTTCATCCATTGTCTTCACCCAATCCTTCAATACTTGCTTAGGGTTTCCTCCCGCTTCTATCTCTGAATAATGGTGAACATGTACGTCAATTGCCGAAAATTTGGCTTTGGGAATAAAGGTTTCATCGGCTATTATAGTAGATTTAGGTGCGTAATCCTTGACCAATACCCCATCCATAGGACCTGGACCTGCAGGTACTCCTGGCCCACTCCATGCACCATATTTCACTTTTAGCCATTCCGGATCAGAGGTCCATTCTTTTGACAGAGGTGTTTCTATAATTTCTTGCTTCTTTGGACCACAACCCTGAACATAACTCATCCCAGATGCGCCAAGACCTAGTAAACTTGCCTTTTTTAAAAACCCTCTTCTGTTATTTTTCATTTTTATTAATCATTTAGAATACATCTTTTATCTGCGACTTACCCTCTATTTATATAAAATACGGATAAAAAAGAAACAATAAACTTTAATTACTACTAAAAACTTTACCAAAGGCAATCCTATAAATAGACTGGCCAATGTAAGTTTTAAATAAATTCGGCGATAGCAAAATAGGCGGTAAGCAGACTAAAGAGAATAACTGCTACCAGTCCAATATTTTCTTTCAAACCAGCGACATGCGTTTTCATCACTGTCTTATTATTGATGAGCAGAAAAACAGGGATAGCCACCGCTGGAAGGATGAACGCTTGAAAAGCTTGGGAAAAAACCATGATCATTGGCGGTCGGGCGTCCAGAAACTGCATGCCAAACCCAAACAAAATACCAATAAATGCCAACCACCTGTACATGGGAGACTTGATGTTTCTAGGCTTTCCTGTATAATCACTGATCAACCATGGTGCAATCAATATAATGGGGAAAACAGTTGATATACCCGCACCAACAATCCCCAAGATCAAGATAAAAGCCGCTAAATCTCCTCCAATTGGCTCAAATAATTTGATCATTTCAACGGTGTTTTCTAGCTTCAACCCCATAACATGCAAGGTTCCGGCAGCTACGGCCATAATGATAACACTGAGCACGAACATCATTGTAGCAGACACCATGGCATCCTTTTTTTCATTTTTGAGGTCTTTAATTCCCCATCCCTTCTCTGCAACTACCGTACTCCTAATAATAAATACAGCTGCAGAACAAGTAGTACCTGCTATGGCTGCAATCAGCTGCAAAACTCCGGGTTCATTGGGAATTGAAGGCGCCATTCCTGAGACAATGGTCGAAAAATTAGGTTTCAACATAATAAAAACCGCTATAAATGAAATCACCATCAAGACCACAAAAAAGACCAATACTTTCTCAAAAATCAGGTAATTACCAAACCAGAAAAGCAAATACAAGGCTACCACCAATACTGAAGTGATCCAAAAAGTACTGAAGCCATCCCCGCCAAATAGCAACCTGGAACCCTCCTGAATAAGATCAGCAATGATTCCAAAAATCCCCATCAAAGCCATTATCTCACCAACAACTAGGGCAATAATGATATAAATAGCCAAAGCACTACCGTATTTCAACTTGTGTTTAATATTAAACAATGCTGTATTCCCGGTAACCAGTGTAGTTTTTCCATAAGCTACCATTAACACATAAGTAAATATGCAGGATAGTACCAATGCCCAAGTCAGCATCATACCGTATTCGGCACCTACCTTGGCCATAGTGGTAATGCTACCTGTTCCAATATTATAACCGATCAGGAATAACCCAGGACCGATTAGGCTGATGGCAAAAATAATCTTCTTAAAGAAAACGTTGTCTTTCATAAATGAAAATGGAGTAGGGTGATTTGTTAATTTAATTTTAAAAACCTTAAGATAATAAAAGCATTGCTACTTCAGCCACTTGTCAAACCAATCAAATGCATCTTCCTGCATTTTTTTATTGAATTGATGTCCCCCAGGGTAAAAAGTACAATTGTATTTATCCCCAGCTCCAGCTTTGTCAAAAACGGCTGAAAGTATTTTATCTGCTTCATGCATTTCATCCAGTGAGTACAAACCATCTTCAATGGAATTGAGTACCATGGTAGGTAAAGGAACTCTCAAACCTAGAATTTCAGGAAAATCAAGTACAGGAGGTAAGCCAGGAGCAAATGTCATCCATGTATGTGTAAATGATTTGTGAAGTACTAAATCTTTCCATGTGGTCATAAATCCTACACATACGGCACATTTTATCCTGGGATCAAGACCTCCAGCAAAAACTGTTCGCATCCCACCACCTGAAAGTCCACCACAGCCAATATTATCAGGCTTTACGTCATCCCTGTCACATAAAATATCCAATGCTTTCTGGTCCTCAGCAAGGAACACCCCAGGCCAACTCGTCCCAGCACTAAACAGTGATTTGGCCATTGTATCTTCTTGCCCTTTTGCCCAATTGTTGTAAGCTTTGGCATTCTCTGGCAGGTCAGGATTATCGTCATTTAATCCATGTCTAAGATTTTCTGGAACATCCTTGAGCAATACTCTCCTGCTGGCAAAGGGAAAAGCATCGGGTACAAGCACTACATAGCCTCTTTTGGCAACCTCATTGGCCCAAGCCAACTCTTCATAGTACATCCTTTGGTGATCCACCATCATAGGGTGCCTTTCATCACTCGTACGGGTAATTTTTCTTTTGCCAAAATATTTCCAGCCACCATGGTCATGAAAGGCAATGATACCTGGTAATTTCCCCTTGGCATTGGCAGGCTTAAGCACAATTCCTTCGGACCTACCCCCTGTTGGAAGTCTCCAACTTATTTCCTCTATTAAAAGCCCATCATAGACGTATTTCTTATCAACAGTAACCTTTGGTGTACCACCAAGATCAGGGGCAGCTATCTTCTCTTTGGTAATTTTTAAAGCTTTATTTCTCCAGTCCTCAATACCTTCCCAATTGTCTTTTCTATAAGAATGGCTGGGCAACTTACCTTCTAATAAACTGTTTGCCCATTTTCCATAATTACCAATAATGCTCTTTCCTGTTTCATCAATCCCTGAAATCTGGGGGTTATATTTGCCACCCATATCTCCCAAACCAAATCCACTATTAGTATGAGCGAATGTTTTGACAAGATTCATTAAACCTAAGCCTAGGATTCCTGACAATTTTAAAAATACCCTTCTGGTGTTTTTCATTTGTTGTGTATTTAAACCTGAAATAGGCAGTTTTATTTTTAATTAAAATTTTTGATTATTTTTAAGACTTTCTGCAGCCAATGATGCTATTTGGTTAGGAAATTATGACCAATATAATAAGTCCAAACGGCAATGAAACAAACTTGTGCCATAATACAAATGTGTATTGTTTGCACTCAAATTAATCTGTTTAGTTTAAGCGAGTGTCTTTGTCTCTAAATTAAACAAAAGACTATATATCCAATCTAAATTTTAAATAAAAGCAACTATAAGAAAATAATCACGGAAACGTTCTCGAATTTGCAAATAATAAATGGTATTACTACTTACAAATCAAAGCTTAGGTATTTTTCTCATTAAAAAGTAAGATGAATTCATCAATCTGGAAATCTAAAATGGCTGCGCAACTTGTAAAACATCGAAGGTTATGCGGAATAGGAACCAATGCTTCAGGGAATAAAATTCGTTCAATACAAGAGATATGTCCCTTAAATTAAAAGCTTGTTTTAGGTTAAAAACTTAATTAAAAAAACCTTATTTCGCTCACATTCGTATTATCACTTGCGTGTAATCATTAAAGAAAATTTATTTTATTTACTAAAACATTATATTAGACAATTTCAATATTTTTTTATAACTTGATTATGAATAATCTCATGATTCATCCATACAACCATATCGCCTGTTCAAACGATACCCTTCAAGTGGTATTGAAGGTGAATTGGATTGTACTCACTCACAATAAAGCCTTTATCAAATCACCCTCTACCCTATTAGATTTAAGGTAGGGGGATTTATCTTAGTTATTTAGGCAATAAACTATTCCTATTTATTATCAAACACCAAGAGTCCGTTATGGGTGCTTTCCTATTGGGTCTCTAGCTATTTTAAAATATAAAAAACTATGAAACCTATAGTTAAAGAATCCGATTACAATACCATTAAGAATATTATTAACAACCTTACACCTGCTCAAAAAACCAAAGAGGTAGGGCAATTGATGCATGAACTTGAGTTAGCCAAAAAAGTGCCTGACAAAAAAATGCCACAAGGAATTATTCAATTGAACTCCTATTTTGAGGTAGAGGTGGGAAAACCTGCTCAAACTATAAAAATGACCATGGTTATTCCTAAAAATGCAGATTTAGCCCAGAATAAAATCTCTCTTTTCTCTCCTTTAGCTGTTGCCTTGATCGGCTTCAAAGAAGGCGCTTCTATAGATTGGGTTCTACCAGGAGGATTAAGAAAATTAAAGATTTTGAAAGTAGAAAATCAGGTCAAAAAGGAAGTTGTAGTCAAATAAATCCTCAGTGACAATCGGACAATCCACAAAGAAGAAGCCCTAAAGCCTTAATCCACTTCCATAGTTGTAGCAAAAGGAAGCCATTAGAAATCATTCAATTGCCATCTCCCAGTTTAATCATTCTAGGTTTTTAGTAAGGGCTTTTGACTGTTTAGCTTCCAGAAAGACGAATTAGAGACAATAATTCACCGGAAGTAAACGGCTATTCTTGTGAAAATAAGGCAGTAAACTTTGGTTTCTATTGCAATTGAAAGAATTAACTTCTATCTTTGTGTCCCTTTTTGAGGGTGAAATGTATTTAACAAGCTAATTATTAACCATTTACACAGTGAATACTTTAAGCTATAAGACCATATCAGCGAATGACGCCACGGTGTATAAGGAGTGGGTAGTAGTGGATGCCCAATCCCAGATACTAGGTAGATTTTCAAGTGAAGTGGCAAAAATGTTGAGAGGGAAGCACAAGCCAAACTTTACCCCTCACGTAGATTGCGGAGACAATGTTATTGTTATCAATGCCGAGAAGGTTAGACTTACCGGAAGGAAGTGGACTGAGAAGGTATATGTTCGTCACACCGGGTATCCCGGAGGTCAGCGTATAGCCACTCCCAAGATCCTTTTGGAAAAATCTCCTCGTACTCTGGTAGAGAAAGCAGTAAAAGGTATGCTTCCAAAAAACAGACTTGGCAGAAAATTATACACAAACCTTTACGTATATGCCGGATCAGAACATCCGCATAGCGCACAGAAACCTAAAGAAGTAAAACTTTAATGCTACCCGTCAATGGAAGTAATTAACAAAATTGGAAGAAGAAAAGAATCCGTAGCCAGGATTTACGTGAAACCCGGAAACGGTACTATCGTGGTAAACAAAAGGGCACTTGATAAGTATTTCCCTTTTGAGCTACACCAGATTGTGGTGAAGCAGCCTTTGGTATTGGTCAAAGAAGACGGTGCCTATGACATTAACGTTAATGTTGATGGCGGCGGAATAAGTGGCCAGGCTGAAGCTATTAGAATGGCGATATCAAGAGCTCTTTGTGAAATCAACGAAGACCATAGAGGTCCGTTGAAGAAAGAAGGATTCTTGACACGTGATTCTAGAATGGTAGAACGTAAAAAACCTGGACGAAGAAAAGCAAGGAGAAAATTCCAGTTCTCTAAAAGATAATTGGGGATATTTTTTCCTAAATACTATAAAACAACATATTTATAAATGGCCAATATCGAATATAAAGACTTACTGGATGCTGGTGTTCACTTCGGACACTTAACAAGAAAGTGGGATCCTAAAATGGCACCCTATATCTTCATGGAGAAGAATGGAATCCATATTATAGATCTAAATAAAACGCTCGTTTGCCTTGAAGAAGCATCCAACGCAATCAAGCAGATCGTACGCTCAGGCAAAAAAGTAATGTTTGTAGCGACAAAGAAACAAGCCAAAGATTTGGTGGCAGAAGAAGCCAGAAGGCTTAAGATGCCATTCATTACTGAAAGATGGCTTGGTGGTATGATGACAAATTTCGCTACCATTCGTAAATCTTTGAAGAAGATGTCGACCATAGACAAAATGTCAAAAGACGACGCTTACACTAACTTGGCGAAAAAAGAAAGGCTGATGATCAGCCGACAAAGAGAAAAACTGGAAAATGTATTGGGTGGTATTTCTGACCTAACTCGACTTCCTGCTGCACTCTTTATTGTAGATATTAAGCGGGAGCACATTGCTCTGGCAGAAGCTAAGAAGTTAGGTATTCCTGTGTTTGCATTGGTAGATACGAACTCCAACCCTAATTTGGTGGATTTCCCAATACCTGCAAATGATGATGCTTTTAAATCCATTTCACTATTAGTAAAAGCTTTCGGTGCTGCTATTGAAGAAGGTTTGTCTGAACGTAAGAAAGACAAGGACGATGCTAAACTTTCTGAAGAGGAAGAAGCAAAAAAAGCAGCAGACGCTGAAACTAAAGAATAATCCACTTTGACATTTTATTTACAAAAATTGGACACTGGCAATAGCCTGCTGTTCAATTTTTGTTTTATTGTCATCAACTATATTTAATTCAACAAAAAAATATAAACCAATGGCTATTACTGCACAAGAGGTAAATAAATTGAGACAAAAAACCGGGGCCGGTATGATGGATTGTAAAAAAGCCCTTACCGAAGCTGAAGGAGATTTTGAAAAAGCTATTGATATCCTAAGAAAAAAAGGACAAAAAGTTTCAGCTTCCAGAGCAGACCGTGAAACCAAAGAAGGTGTAGTAGTTACTAGCGTAAGTGAAGACGGTAAAACTGGTATTTTGATGTCGCTTACCTGCGAAACTGACTTTGTTGCCAAGAATGAGGAATTCTCCACATTTGCAAACGCGATACTTGCTGAAGCAGTAAAAGCAAATGCTGACAGCATCGATGCCGTTATGGCACTGCCTTATGAAGACATCACCATCGGTGATAAAATCACTGAAATGACCGGTAAAATCGGTGAAAAAATTGAAGTGTCTCATTTTGAAAAAATAACAGGAGAAGTAGTAGAACCCTATATACATTCTAACGGTAAATTAGGTGTATTGGTAGCACTAAGCAACACTGCCGGAGCCAATGCTTCCGATGCTGGTAAAGATGTGGCCATGCAGATTGCAGCTATGAATCCTGTAGCACTAGACAAAGATGGCGTGGATTCATCTGTGGTAGAAAGAGAAATAGAAGTTGGGAAAGATCAGGCCAGACAAGACGGAAAACCTGAAGCAATGTTGGAGAAAATTGCCTTGGGAAAACTCAACAAGTTCTATAAAGAGAATACATTGCTTAGCCAGGCTTTCGTAAAAGATACGAGTAAAACAATCGCTCAATACCTTGACAGTGTAAGTAAAGGATTGACCGTAACAAATTTCAAAAGAGTTTTTATAGGCTAATCCTAACAGAAACCAAAACTTTGAAAAGCCTGCCCTTATTTGGGGTCAGGCTTTTTTACTTTTAGAACCGGATTATAAAACATGGAAAAAGTGAAAGGGAAAAGCTTATTTATAAAGACATAATGCCATTCTCGATTTTTCCAGGCTTCCCGCTAGTTTTCCATCAAAGGTAAGAGGTAGAAAGAAGGGATTTCAATAGCTGTACAAGACTCTCCAATAGTAAGCTGCCTAATTAAATTTTTGTAACATTTCAACCACCTTCTTTTCGAAAAGGACTTGCCATTCAGGTGCCAAAAATGTATCGCTGTCCTCTTGTGCAGCACCTTTATTTCTTAATTGTTCAGCGGTTGGCGCATAATAGATGTACCCATTGGTATACCCAGCTACAAAAGTTGAAGCATATTTGGATCGTTCTTTGATGTTTAATCCTATCTCAACGGTCAATTCTCCAGGAAAAGTAACCAGATAAAAATCTCCAATATTCACTGCTAAAATTTCAACAGGAATCATAGGTTCTCCTTGAGCCAATTCATTGTGCATTTTTACCAATGCCAGATTGGTATTTACGCGAACTAGTTCCTCCATGGTGTAAATATTGTTTTGATAATTTACCATGTCCTTTTTATTAACCTCATCCCAAGTACGCAATCCACAGGCCCCTATCATCTCTTCATGCATGTACCTGTAAGCATAAGCTGAAGGATTGGCCTCTGAATAATTGTGTTCATTTAATAAGCCCATATAAGTTTTCAAATTGACATTGGTACCACGAAGGGAGTTGACCAATGTCAATTGTTTTTCCTCCAAAGCCTTTATTCGACTTTTAAAATCTGCCATGGGAAGATCCATGGTCTCATTGATAAGATGGATTTTATCGACTTTTTTACTGGGGATGTCTTTTAGGGCATTGAGTACGCTAAGACCAAGCATGTTTCCCAATGGTTCTGCATCCGGAGGCGTTTCTACCCCTTTATATGAGACAGGGTTGATGTCTCCTCCACATCCTTGCAAGAAAAATGCCATGGTTCCATCCATGTGATCCTCTATTACCTTAGATGCAAAGCCAATCATGTCAGCTGTATTCCCTCCATTAGGTACGCCATGTATTGGGTGAACGGCAAAATTATAGATCACCGCTAAGTTTTCGCCATTTAATTTATCCAACCTTAGAATTCCGATCTCCGGATCAATAGGTCCGATTTTGGCAATCTCTTCATCTGGAGGAAATGGATAGGCCCTTCTCATGTCTGCCTGATTCCCATTTTTCAAATACACCCTCCTATTTTCCATGATCCTATTTTCAAAGCCACTTCCCGTCCCAACTTTAACTTTTAACATATTTTTACTCGCTGCTAAGACGGCATCTAGGGTAAGTTGATCTACATCTTTCCGGACGATTCCATGGCAATGGCTGGCATTGATCAGCACATTGGAGGGAGGAATGCCCAGTTCATTTTGGATTTGTGTACGGACTGTCTTCATGTACCCTTCAGTGATGGGGCCGATTCCCTCCAATGCCACCACATCAAGGGTAATAATGACCATCTTTGTGGTTCCATCATCCAAAACCATTGCTTTAGCAAAAAGAGGGTCGTTCACCTCTCCTGCTTCCCTGTCGGTAATGTCCACTTTGGCCACTCCCGCTCTCATTTGAGCCAAAGCAGGTGAACAAAGCGTTATTGTAAATATTAACGTAAAAAATAAATTCCTCAAAAAGATTCGTTTCCCTTCTGAATGCTCTAAAATCAATATTAATTTCTTCATGTTTTCAGTTATAAAGATTATTTATCGTTCTCTAAATTAAAATGTTGCTTTATGAATTGATATCATGCCCTCCTTTAAAATAACAATTGCCGTATTGCCAAAGATTCCTAGTTTGTTGTACAAACGGTTCACCTTGATCTATTTAAAGGCAACCCATTCGTGAATCCCTACGCCATCATCATGGCCGCTTTCCACCATAAAAGCCCTTGATACCATAAGTGCGACCATAACCGGTCGCTTCTCTCCCTTTTTCAAGTCTTTTGGCAACAAAAAGTACCCCCATAGAAATGTTTCAGACGAAACATCCAAAACAATTTCATGTCCTAACCAAGTCTCCTCATCATATAATTGACGGGATTTTGGAATTGATTGTGTGAGGTCTTCTGGTATCCGTCCGATAATTTCATCCCACAAATAATCCTGAAAGTATTTTTTTGGTTTATCCAAGATTCTACATTTCTGACTTCCATTTTATCCCAGAACAATGCATCCCTATTAATTCTTGAGGAGGAAATTAATTTTTGAGTATATTTTTCCAATTCTTTCACTTGTTTCAGTTGTCTAATGGCTGGGTCAAACCCATATCTTCTATCTTGAAGACTTTGATCAGAATTGAAACTGAGTTTCTTTTCGGTTTGAAGGTATTCTAAAAACAGGGACATACTGGCCCTATCTAGGCTTTCAACTGTTTTTCTTTCGTTATGGATAAATTGAATGGATGGATGGATGGATGGAATTTCCCAGCAAGACCTTTAGCCCGTTCAATTTCTTCCTCCACAACATTAAACATTGGAGTTACTATTTTCCCTGGAGCTGCAGAGGTCCCCAAACGGGACGATCTTTCTAAAGCCTAGCATATTGTTTGTTTTTATGAAGTCCTGGCTTCAAACCTACCAGTTCTTCAGGTGTTTGGTCAGCATCTGGTAAAACTACCACCCTGGACTTTATTTTCCCTTTGGGCTAAAGCAATAGTCCTTCACCATAAACCCCATCAAATACTTGCCAACGTACTGGGAACACTTCAAAATACTTGTTTTCTGCTACCAATGCTGGTACTTTCATGGTGGATTGCAATTCCATTTTTGCATTTGGAAGTATTTGATCCACTGCCCCTAACATTTCTAAAAGTCTGTGACGGTTAGCTGCCTTGGAAATTTCATAAGCTTGTTCATTGGAGAAATTGAACTCGCCTTCAAGTGGCATATGCCGAAAAAGGGCTTCATTTTGCCCCAATAGGGTTATGGGTGAGGCCGCCATATAATATCCTAAAACCAAAAACGAAATAATTCCTTTCCATCTGAGGAGAACACTTAGAGGCCATGACTTCTTATACCGAATTTTAGATAATAGTTTAATTGTTGGTTGGGTGTTCATGTTAAGTTGAATATATCCTTTTTACTTCGATTCTTTAAAGCGGATGCTTTATTGATTTTTTAGATAGCTTTTTCGAGAAGTTTAAAACCGGTTTATGTAAAAAGATGCGTAATAACCTAATTTCTCCCCTTTTCGGGAAGTAGCATCATCAGAAGAAAATAAGATTAGCTCGAAACTGATGATTAGGGTCAGGACAAGCTCTAACTTACGAATAATCAGAAGTAGCATTTGGCATCTTTTCAAATCTTAATAAGATATTGTAAGCTCTTGTGGTTATTTTCAGCCCTTTGTGATGAAGGTTGGCAGTAATGTATCCCCATTTCCTCTCTTTAAGGCCATAACTGACTTAAAATTTGAAATTCTGATAATTCAGAATTCTACGACATATTAATGGGAAAGGTAAAATGCTATAATACTTCTTCCGATGGCGTAGGATTTGAATCTGTAAATTTCATACTTCTTTCATAATTTACTAAAATTACCTAACATAGGCTTCTTTCTTAATCGTATTAAACCTGAAAAATTTGATAAATGGTTGACCATACCTAATACTGCATGGTCAACCGGAAATCTTCCAATTTTTTGATTATTTTCGGAATAAGTCTCTTAATGTTATCAATTATAACCAGGGTTTTGAACGATTTTTTTGTTGATATCCAGCTCATTTAATGGGATGGGCCAGAGTGCATTGAATTCACTGAAAACCAAACTTCCTATTATCAAATGGCCCTTTTCATTGATGGCATATTGACCGTCATAACTATCAGGATCGTCCGTTATTTTCATTCCATATAACTCCTGTCCTACCTCTTCTTGAATCACACCCCATCTTTTAAGGTCGAAATATTCAATTCCCCCTTCAAAGGCCAGTTCTACAGCCCGCTCTCTTCTTACAATCTCCCTTAAAGCCACTGGATCGGTTTCTGTAACCGAGGGCATATTCACAGCTTCCCTATTTCTTACCATGTTAATGGTATTGTCCAATAAGCTTTGGTTTACGGAATTACCGGCCTCTAATTCAGCTTCTAATCGGCTTAAAAGCACTTCTGCATACCGGATCTGAGGGTAATCCCCTCCATAATATTGGCTATTTCCCTCATAATCTCGGTCCCAAAACTTTTGCAGAATATATCCTGAAATATTAGGCCCTGTTTGACCGGTTTTGGCTATTGATTCCGGATCACCTGTAAATATTTCTCCAAAAACCTCAGAATAACCAGTAATAAGAATGGTAGCATATAATCTTGGATCTCTGTTTTCAAATGGATTATCTGGGTCATATAGGTTAGATTGTTCTATGGGCATACCATCATTCATTGGAAATTTATCCAACACATGTTGGAATACATTACAAGCATTATATCCTCCATATATGGAACTTTTTATGGTATGTTGGGACATCGATTCTCCCATTTCATTTTCCATGTATTGATTAGCGAATATCACTTCATTATTATTTTCTCCATCGTCTTGGAAGAGCTCTTTGTATCGGGGATCTATGACATAACGTCCCATATCCATGATTTCTTTATAGGTTTCTGCAGCCTCGGACCACCGTTTTTCAGACATCAATAGTCTGCCTTTTATAGCCAGTGCAGCACCTTTTTCCGCTCTTCCCATAGCCGAAGATAGTTGTTTTTCATGCATATTTTCCGCTGCCTCTGATAACTCTTTCAAAATGAAACCTACCAATTCTTCCTTTGATGCTTGGGTAACGGTATTGGCTTCGTCAAAAGTCAGCGTGGTTTTCACTAAAGGAACATTTTCCCATAATTGAAAAAGCCAAAAATAAGTAAATGCCCTGAGAAACCTAACCTCTCCCTTCATGGCAGCTTTTTCGGTAGCATCCATATCCACTCGATCAATATTCTCAAGAAAATAATTGGCCCTTGCTATTTGTCTGAAAGACTTTTGCCATAAAGTATTGATGGAACCGTGTGTTGGCGTAATTTGACGCTCTCTTGCCCATCCAAAATCTCGCCAACTAGAATATCCGGCCCAAGAAGACATCCAAATCATTGATTTGTCATAATTCCCCAAGCGCTCTCCCCATCTGTCATAATACACACTATAGCAACCCATTAATGCTTGGTGTGCCTCCTGTTCATTGTTCCAGAAGATGGGTTCACTCAATGAGGTTTTTGGATTTTCCACCAAAAAATCTTCGCTGCAAGAAGGCAGAAAAATCACTGAAACGGAAAGTATCAGTAATATTCTGGTAATGTTTTTATATATGGATACAATCATCATTTCTTTATCATTTAAAATTGAACATTAACTCCCATGCTCCACAATCCGGTTATGGGATAATAACTTGGGTTCTGTCCTCCGGTGGTAGTCATCTCCGGATCCCATCCAGGGTAATAGTGATCAAATGAAGTTATATTTTCTCCGCTCAAAAATACCCTAAAGTGATCAATAAAGGTTTTGTTCAATATTTTCGGTAAAAATGTATACCCAAGTTGTATAGTTTTAACCCTTAGAAAACTTGCATCCCTGGTCCAATAATCCAAAACCGTATCCCAAGGAGGCTCATGAAGGGCCATTTCTAACCTAGGATATTCGGCATTTCGATCGGGATTATCCTCCATCCATCTGTTTTCAATGTGCCAACTCTGAATATTTCCGTTATTATTGAAGGCCAATTGTTTCCCACCGATCAATTTCTCAAGCCCTGCCTGTCCTTGCAATTGTAGAAAAAAATCAAAGGATTGATAATCCACTGTCAAGCCCATTCCAAAAGAATATTTAGGAAACAAATTACCGATGATCGTCCGGTCATCTCCAGCGTTTATTTTTCCGTCTGGTTCATCAATCGAACCGCTCAAATCCATAAACCTTGGGAAACCCGGCTTAGCCGCATAATTTTGAGTGGGATAATTGGCAATGTCTTCGTCATTTAAGAAAAGACCATCTGTCCTATAACCATAAATAGACTGCATGGACTCTCCCACAAAGAGTCCTTTACCGATGTCTTGGTCCACCCCTGCAAGACTAAGAACTTTGTTTTGATTGATAGAAAAATTGGAGAAAATACTATAAGAAAACTTGCCAAGTTGATTTTTGTGAGCTAATTCAAATTCAATCCCCTTATTTTCTACTTCTCCTGCATTCTGTTCTCCCACCGACATTCCCAAAACACTCGATACCGATAAGTTATATAGAATATTATCAGTAAGTTTGTAATAATAGTCTCCTGAAAAATTCAATTTCCCCTGAAAAAGCGTCAGGTCGACTCCGATATTGGTTATCCGGGTCGTTTCCCAAGTTATTCCTTGAAACGGAAGGTTGGTCAATTGTATGCCAGGATAAAATCTTTCATCCTCTCCTGTAACATAAATGGAGCCTAGCGTGAGTACGTTCTGATATGGGTACGTACCGATTTGTTGGTTTCCCAATTTTCCATAAGACCCACGAACCTTAAAATTCTCCATCCATGGGATTTGGAAGAAATCTTCTTCTGAAATATTCCATGCCGCAGAAACTGAAGGGAAAACGCCAAACCTATTGTCTTCAGCAAACCTAGACGATCCATCAGACCTGAGGTTACCTTCCAATAAGTATTTTTGTTTGTAAGAATAATTGATCCTTCCAAAATAGGACAGAATTTTCCAAGTACTTCCTACCTCAGAATTTTCATCATTCTGGGGTGATGCAGCGCTTAAATAATGAAGGTTATTGCTAGGGAAGTTGTCCCTATAACCCGACAAGAATTCATCATCATATGTCTCGCGGGACATACCCGCCAATGCATGTACATAATGATCTCCAAATGTTTTGTCATAATCCAAAACAAGGTCATTCAATAAATTTCTGCTATTATAAGTACTGACATTTGCCTGGTTGGGGCCAAAGGACCAATTTTCATCAGCAACAAACGCTGCTCCGAAAAGTCGGCTTTTGGAATAAACCCATCGGTAACTAAACCGACTGGATAATTTCAACGATTCCAGTATTTCCCATTCCAAAGAAATAATGCTACTCATATTGGTATTTCTGGCCTCACTGAAGGATCCACTTGCCAAATGACCTTCAGCAACAGGATGGCCCATAAAAGTACCGAACGTTCCATCGGTTCTTCTACCGGGAATCGTAGCGTTGTAGGAGTTTGCGGCCTGAATGACCCCGTTAATGTCTTCAACCCGAGCACCATCAGTAGTGATTCCAGCTGGACGGTTTCGCAGAGATTCATATCCAGAAATCCTTGCTCCCAACTTTACATTTTCTCTTATATTACTGTTAATGTTTAAACGAATATCATAACGGTCAAATTCATTTTGCTCTATAATACCATTTTGATTAAGGTAGCCCAACGAAAACAAATACCTGGTTTCATCATTTCCACCCTTAAAAGTCAAATTATGCTTGTTTTGAAGGCCATCTCCGGAATTAAACAAGTCTTTAAGATGATGCTTATTGGGGAAATTATCGGGATCCTCTCCAGATCTAAATTTTTCGATATCAGCTTGGGTAAATTCAGGATTTTGGCCCATATTTATTCGGGCCTCATTTTTCATTTCGGCATAGGTCCATGAATCCACATAATCTGGCAATTCTGTAGCAAATTGTTTCCCCACATACATTTCATAATTGATTTGCATCTCACCACTTTTCCCATTCTTGGTTTGAATTAAAATAACACCATTAGCAGCTCTAGAACCATAAATTGCCGCTGAAGCAGCATCCTTCAAAACCGATATACTTTCAATATCATTGGGATTAATGGAATTAATAGAACTGGGAACACCATCGACAATCACCAATGGACTATTCCCTGCACCACTAAAAGTGCCTAACCCCCTAATATTCAATGAAGCGGTATTGTTCCCAGGTTCACCTGAAGTCTGGGTAGCCGTAATGCCACTGGCCACCCCCTGAAGCAATTGAGATGCTTGGGATGGTGTTCTTTTACTTAATTGTTCCGATCCTACCGTGCTTACCGAACCAGTCAAATTGGCTTTCTTCTGGGTACCATATCCAACGATAACCACCTCATCTAAACTTTGAATGTCTTCTTGCAATATTACGTCAATGACCGATCTACCATTTACTTTGAATTCCTGTGGTAGGTAGCCAATTGACGAAAATATTAAGACAGCATTTTCATTGGGTACACTTAGGCGGTAAGCTCCATCCGGATCTGTAACAGTACCAACAGCAGAACCCTTAATCAGAATATTAACTCCAGGAATCCCTAATTTATCAGAAGAAGAAATCACCTTACCAGATACATCGACTTTGAATTCTTCGACATCCTTACTTTTGTCATGCCTATAACCATCTCCGACAATTGGCACCTTAACTAGAGGTTTTTCGTAAGGTGAAACACCATTGGCGATAGCAGGCGCTATCCACAACAGCTGGCCTACTATTATTAAAAGCAAATAAATAGACCTCTTACCCTTTTTAATGTAAAACTTTTTTCCCATAATCATATCTCAAAATTTTTAGAATAGTGAACTAGAAAATTCGTGGGCATTTAAAGCCTACGAAGTGCAGGCTACAGGAATTCTAATACTGATTTATTTTTTGGTCAAATAACTGAAAAGCCACTTAGGGTAGTTTTAATTTGGAGAAATAAATAGATTAGGATTCCATTTAACTCAGTTGGCCAATTAGATTATACATTCAAATATATTTTTAATATTTCACATATACTTGTACTATATTACTTATTTCTAGTACTTTTTTATAAAAAAATAAAATTTATAATTATATACTATTTTGTAAAGATATTTTTTGCGTCCTTTTTTGAAATAAATAAACAGAGATTATAAACTTATTATCATAATAATAAATATTAAATATTTTTATAAATATTAGATATTAAAATATATTTAAAAATTTTCTTTTAATTATTTATATAAATCCGATAATTCTTAATCTGTAATGAAAGACATTGTCAGTTTGGCCAATTTTTTCCTAGCAATGGTTTAAAAAATCATTCACTACCCACTCGTAAAATGGAAATTATTGACACAATTTATAACAGCAATCGCATTGAATATTCCACGTCTAATTACCCAAACTGAAAGAAGCATCTGAGAAAATAGATGTTTATTCATACAGGGGCTTACTCTTTGTATTTGACAAAAACACCAGAAAGAGAGGTAAGCATCGAAATAAGGAAAAACAAAAGACTAAAGGCTACAGCCACGTTCTGGTCAATCCCAACATACTCATGGGCAAGGACAAAAACCAATTCTCTAGCACCTACCCCACCAATGGTAAGCGGCAACACAGAGACGGTACTAGACACGAGAAACACAAAAAGATAGGGAATAACCTGTTGTTGAACTCCTAAGCTCACCAAAATAAAATAGGCACTGAACAATTGAAGCCCTTGGTTGAGGAAGGAAAAGCCAGTACTTGAGGGAATTGTCCCCATAAATTGTTTGAAAAACAGAAACATCACCAAGTAAAAACCGGGTGGAATGGCCACTATTCCTAAAATACCTAACCAAAACATAGACACCTGGAAGTCCCACGGCAGGTTCAGGACCAACATCAGACAAAACAGCAACCAAAGCAAAACAGCCAGCCCATTGCCTCTGTCAAGCAATACGGCACTGAGCAATTGTTTAACGGAAGTTTTATGAATTTTATTGAGCAAGTAAACCTTGTATCCATCTCCCCCGATGCCGCCGGGAAGAAATAAATTGTAAAACATTCCTATTGCATACAATTTTATATTTTTTATTTCAGGAAGGTTTAGGCCAATGTCCTTAAAGTAAATATTTAACCTTACAGCACTAAAAAATTTAGAAATCACAAAAAATACCCATGCCAGAAATAGCCAACCGGGATGAGCCGTTTGAATTACCTTCCAGGTAGTCTTTGTATCTATTTTATTAAAAACCAGATACAGTGCTACGCCAGTAAGAAGAATTTTTAGAAAAAGTTTAAGCCTCTTTTTTATCACCTTGAAAAATTGCTTTCACTGTATAAGTCTTTTTATCCTGCGATTCGTAATAAGTTCTTACGATTATTTCGGCCACAATTCCAGTAGTGATTAATTGTACCCCTCCAAGTAGCAAAATAAAGCCCACCAAAAGTATGGGGCGGCCCCAAATATCCTCGCCCATAATTTTTAGAATAAGCAGGTAAATATTGATTAAAACCCCTGCTGCAAAAGCAAAAAGCCCCAAAGTGCCAAAAATATGGATAGGTCGCTGAAAATATTTCTGGAAGAAGAGCATCAAAATCAGGTCAGCGATAACTTTAAAAGTTCTGCTAAGTCCGTATTTGGACTCTCCATGTATCCTTGGATGATGTTTTACATCTACCTCTGTCATTCGAGCACCTTCCTGTTTTGCTAAAACGGGAATAAACCTATGTAACTCGCCATATAACCCCATATTCTGGGCAATATGCGCTTTATAGATCCTCAAACTACAGCCATAATCTGACAAATACACCTTGGTAGTATGTCTTATCAGCCAATTGGCCATTTTACTGGGTAATTTCCGCAGAACAAAGCCATCTTTCCTATTGGCCCTTCGTCCGGCTACCACATCCCAATCCTCATTTCTTACCATTTCCAGAAGCATAGGAATATCACTAGGATCATTTTGAAGGTCACCATCCATCGTTACGATATACTTTCCATTGGAGTGGTCGATCCCTCCTGCCAATGCCGTGGTTTGACCATAGTTTTTATTAAACACCAGCACCCGGGTTCTGTCATTTGCTAAAAGCTTCATTTTTTCTACCGAGCGATCGGTGGAACCATCGTCCACCAATAGCAACTCATAATCTATTGCCGACAAGGCACTGTACACTGCTTCAAGCAAAGGTGCAATATTACCTTCTTCATTAAAAATGGTAATGACAACGGAAATCTCTGGTTGGGTCATGATTCAAAATTTGGACGAAATTAATGCTTTTTAAAAGCTGTGGCAAATTGATGGCCTAAAACCTATGGTAAAAGAACAGCATTTTGGTTAATACTACGCTTTGGCCTATTTGACCAGATAGCAATTTTGCTTATATTGAATCCAAAACAGGCAATAAGTGAGCAGTAAAGGGCTGGTCCAAATATAAACCTTTCCTACTGAAATTATTTTCATCCGTATAAAACCACGAATTCATTTACACTTACAACAACCATTAGAAGATAGCGGAAATGAGCAAACAAACAGTTTTCTATCAATTTCTGCTACCAAGTCCTAATAGAAAATAAAACTGAAATACCTTTTTGTAGTATTTTATCAAACCATAAACCTAATCCAATGAATACCCAATCCAGAAGAAATGCGCTTAAATCACTTGCCTTAGGCAGTAGTCTGGCCTTGCTCAGTCCCTATGAATTATTAGCAGCAAAAAAGAAACGAAAAATCGGTGTGGCACTTGTCGGCCTAGGCTATTACAGCACGGATTTATTGGCTCCGGCTTTACAACAGACGGAACATTGCTACCTCGCGGGCATCGTTACTGGCACTCCTGCTAAAGCAGTGGCCTGGAAAGAAAAATACCAAATTCCTGAAAAAAACATCTACAACTACGAAAATTTCGATTCGATAGCAGACAACCCTGATATTGATGTAGTTTATGTGGTATTGCCGCCATCGATGCATGAAGAATATGTGGTTAGAGCTAGCAATGCCGGCAAACATGTTTGGTGTGAAAAACCTATGGCAGTTACCAGCAAGGAATGCCAAAACATGATCAAAGCCTGTAAAAAGAACAATGTACAACTTACCATTGGCTACAGGTTACAACATGAACCAAACACGCAAGAATACCTGTCTATCATCAAAAACAATAAGTTGGGCAAGGTGAAGCATGTAACCTGCGAAGCAGGCTACAGAGAAAACAGGACCGATCATTGGAAACAGAAAAAAGAAATGGGTGGCGGCGTAATTTATGACATGGGCGTTTATGCCATTCAGGGTGCCAGATTGGGAATGAATATGGAGCCAATAGCCATACACTCAGCCAAAGCAATCTCTACCCGACCGGAAATCTATAAAGACGGTCTTGCAGATGTAGTAACTGCAAAACTGGAGTTTCCCGGAGGCGTGTTTGCGGATATTAAAACCAGCTTTGCTGAAGGAACTAATTTCCTGACAGTGGAATGTGAAAAAGGAGATATCGCCATGAAACCTTATTCTGGCTATGCGGGAGTTAAAGGAGAAAGTTCCTTAGGACTGATCAACCATCCTTATCAAGTACCTTGGCAACAGGCCAATCAAATGGATGATGATGCGCTAGCCATCATAGGAAACAAAGCACCTTTGGTGCCTGGTGAAGAAGGGCTTCGCGACATAAGAGTAGTAGAAGCCATTCTCAAATCTGCCAAAACAGGCAAAACAGTGAAGGTCTAACTTGAACAACAAAACGATCTAATTCAATTTAGATTGTTAACCTCCAAAGGGCAATAAAAATGAATTATTGAAGCATTTAAGGTTTTCATATTTATAACCACGGCTGAAAACCCGTGGTTATAAATGAAAGCATTACGATTTTGGCACCTATCGTTACTTTTTCCATGTCATTATATCCGGATTAAAAAATATATTCAAAGTACTTTTAGAAAGAAACTACCGCTCAAGCCTTTTATTTTTTTTAATTTTACCCCTTATTCTTTTCAACCATGAACAAAACTCCAGGATGGATTAACTCCTACAGCTTTCCTATGGTAGCCTTTTTGGTCCTGGTAGGACCATTCGCGCTTGATTTTCACCTTCACTATCCTGATGAGATGTATTATACAGATGCAGCAATCCGTATGATGCAGAATGGTGATTACCTGACCACATATCTAGGAAATGGTGAATTACGATTCAAAAAGCCCATATTGACCTATTGGTTCGTTCTAGCAGGTTTCAAAACTCTTGGTGTAGCAGCCTACTCTTCTCGGATTTTATTCCTTCTCTTTGGCGCAGGAATAATTCCATTGGTCTATCATATAGCGAAAATGGTAGGGCGAAGTAAAAAACTCCCTGTATGGTCTGCTTGGATTATCGCCACGCATCCCATTATCATTTTTAGCAGCACCCGCTCTATTCCTGATATCTTGCTGGCATTTTTCATGACTTTGGCAGCGGTAGGTGTTACAGGTTTATTAAAGTATGGAAATAATAGTCCCGAAAAATACCTTTGGTTTTTTTATTTGGGATTGGCTCTTGCCTTCGAATCGAAAGGACTTCCTGCAGCAGCCCTAGGTCTTGTGGCCATAGCGTATATGCTTTTTAATCCTTGGAAGCGCATCAAACCTATCAAGCTTTTGTATTTGCCTGCAATTGTTATTGCCTTGTTTATTTCTTTGTTCTGGTTTGTGGCCATGTATATAAAATTTGGCCCAGTGTATCTGGACTCATTTATAGAAGACCAAGTGGGCATGCGTGTAGGGAACAGGTTATGGATGATTGTAAAACATTTCATTTTTGCTATACTTTTAATGGGCGGTCTCTTTATCCCCTGGGTCAGCCTAAAAGTAAAGACTCTGTTACCTGGGTTAAAAGCAGTCTTTGATCAAAACAAGGCTTTCATTGGTTTTGCAATTGTCTGGGTGCTTTCCATCATTGCTATGACTGCAATGGTATCCACATTTTATGAGCGCTACCTACTTCCTGTTACTCCTATTGCTTCCATTTTATTAGCCGGAATATTATTAAAAACCTATGTTACCCCATCCAAGGCAATGAAGGTATGGACCAAAATATTTATAGGAATCAATTGGCTGGTATTGTCCGTGGCACTATTTGCTCATGTGGGATTAGGAAGTTCTTTTTGGATATTTGGACAATGGATCCTTGGATTTGCTTTAAGCGTATTGCTTTGGAAAAAAGTCAGCCTGCCAGCTTATCAGGTGCAAGTAATGGGCCTTTCTATTCTTTTGTTGTTTTTCTCCATTGCTCTGGTTACCCATCCTTTGTCCATTCCCAATCAGGGAAGGCAGGTGCAAGCGTACATTTCGACCCATAAAATCCCTGAAAACAGCAAAATTGCTTTTCTCGGAAACCTTCACTACGCCAGCAAAATAAGAATAGGACTGGGGCCAGAATACCCCATGAAAACATTTGCCTCCATAGATGAGATACCTGAAAGTTATTCGTACATCATCTGCGATGGCCTCAGTAAAAAAACCATTGATGGGCTACTCCCAATCAAGGAAGTTGTCAGTTTAAATTGGGACCCTAAGTTTATTAATGAAATGATAATGGCCATAATAAACGGGAATACTTCTGAAGAGAAAATGAAATGGGGGAAAAAGTACTACTGGATTGACCGATCTCCGGCATAAGCAAAAAAAGGGTTGCCAGTTGGCAACCCTTTTTTATTTTAAAAATGTCCAAGGCTATTGCTTGGCCAGCACTAATTTTTCTTTGTGCTTTTTAATTTGTCTCCGAAGAGCCTCTATTGAGTCATCAGCTGCTGCTTCGAAAGAATCGTTTTGATTTTTTGCAAAAAATTGTTTACCAGGTACATTCAGTTTTATTTCTACGATTTTATTTTCACTTTTATCATTTTTATCCAACCTCATAAAAACCTCCCCATCAATGATTTGATCAAAATAAGTATCAAGCTTATCCGACTTTTTCTGAATAAAATTGATCAATTTCTGATCGGCTACGAAATGAATTGAATGCATTTGTAATTTCATAATAATAAACGTTTAAAAGTTAAACTTTAATTTAAGCTTTCGGATGTGCCTGTTCATACACAGCCTTAAGTTTCTCAATAGAATTATGAGTATATACCTGGGTCGCAGCAAGGCTCGCATGCCCCAGAAGGTCTTTAACAGCGTTTAGGTCTGCTCCTTTATTTAGCAGATGGGTTGCAAAGGTATGTCTCATAAGGTGAGGACTACTCTTGGTATTTCGGACAAAAAGATTTAGGTATTTCTTAACAATTCGATAAATCAGCATAGGATAAGCTACCTCTCTATTTAATCTAACGATGAAAAAATCATTTTCGTTTTGAATAGAAAAACATTCTTCAAAAACTTTTTTGTAGTGAAGTATGGCTATTCTTAGTTCACTTGAAATAGGGATTATTCTGTATTTTTTACCTTTACCCAGCACTTTAATCTGTAACTGACTAAGGTCCACAGCAGACCATTTTAATCCGATCAATTCCGACAATCTAATCCCTGTGAGATAAAGCGTTTGCATGACCATTCGGTCTCGTTGCCCCTCAAAATCAGCATCAAAATTTGTCGACTCTAGTAAGCTGTAAATTTCTTTTTCTTGGATAAATGCCGGTAAGTTTCTCCCCTTTTTTAATGACCTTATTTTAAAAGTTGGGTCTTGACTAATGATTTGGGAGCGTAATAAAAATTTATAGAAGGACCGCAATGTGGCCATTTTTCTATTAACAGTGGTCACCTCTAATCCTTCTTCAATAAGATCTACCATCCATGCCCTTATTTCTGAATGGTTCGCCTCCTCAGGATTAACCATGCCAAAGGCGGTACTTATGAATCGGATAAACTGGTCAAGGTCTTTTTTATAAGCCAAGACCGTGTGTGGACTTACCCTTTTCTCGTGTTCAAGGTAGCTAATAAATGAAAAAAGCATATCGATGTTTTAGAACATCAATATGCTTAATATTTTCCGAAAATGAAAGGTTTTCTTATTTACCTTCCTCTTCTTGCATGCGCTGCTTGTAAGCAGCTTTTATCACTTCGGCTCTTCTAGAAATAGAAGGTTTTTCGAAAGCCTGTCTGCTTCTCAATTCACGGATGACTCCTGTTTTATCAAACTTCTTCTTAAAACGCTTTAGCGCTTTTTCGATAGATTCGTTTTCTTTTACGTTAACTACGATCATAATATACACCTCCTTTCAGAACACAAAGGTAGAGAATCTTATTGATAACCCCAAAATAAACACTAGTCCTAATTGGAGTGATCCAATCCTGAAAGAAAAATAACCCCACACCCTAATTCTCATGCAGTTTCCCTTTTGGCCACGGACCCTTATGGAAACACCGTCTATTCTAGGTTTTAAAAAATCAATTATATATTAGGTTTTATTTCTTTCTAACGAAAGGATAAAATTTTATATTTGACAATGGAAAAAATTTTAATAACTGGTGGGGCCGGATATATTGGTTCCCATACGGCGGTGGCTCTTTTGGAAGCCGGCTACCAGCCCATCATCATCGATGATTTTTCAAATTCCGAAAAAAGTGCTTTGTTAGGTCTAAAAAAAATTACTGGTCAAGACATCCCCTGTTATGAAGGTGATTGTAATGATGCTAAATTAATGGACCGTATTTTCACGGAAAATAAGCTTTCTGGGGTTATTCATTTTGCAGCTTTTAAGGCTGTTGGTGAGAGCTCAATGCTTCCCTTAAAATATTACACCAATAATATCAGCTCTCTGTTGGTGCTTTTAGCCATTATGAATCAACACAATGTGGAGAACTTGGTTTTCTCTTCTTCATGTACCGTGTATGGTCAACCAGATAAACTGCCTGTAAAGGAATCTACTCCTAGGAAAAAAGCAGAAAGCCCATATGGTAATACAAAAAAAATTTGCGAAGACATCTTAGTGGATCAAGTCAATAGTAAGGTGGCTTTATCTGCTATAGCCCTCCGTTACTTCAACCCCATTGGTGCACATACCTCCTCACTAATCGGTGAGTTACCCTTGGGCGTACCTTCTAACCTCGTTCCTTTTGTTACCCAGACTGGTGTGGGCATAAGAAAGGAATTGACTGTTTTTGGGGATGATTACGACACCCCGGATGGCACCTGTGTTCGGGATTACATCCATGTGATGGACCTGGCCGAAGCCCATGTGAAGGCTATCTCACATCTCAAAGGAAAAGAGGCACCATTTTATGACATTTTTAATGTGGGTACTGGTAATGGCAATACCGTAATGGATGTAATTAAGGCATTTGAAAAAGTAAGTGGAAAGTCTCTTAATTATAAAGTTGGACCTAGAAGACCTGGTGATGTTGTAAAAGTGTGGGCCGATACAGCAAAAATTAACCAAGAATTGAATTGGAAAGCTCGCTTCAATTTAGAGGAAGCCTTAAGGGATAGCTGGAACTGGCAATTGGCACTTTCTGAAAAAAAAAGCTAATAATATGTTAAAATTTATATTTAGACTATTCCTATTTCTGTTGGTACTCCCAGCCATGGCGTTTCAGGCAAAGCCGGATCCAAAACCTGTAGATCAAGTATATCCGCTTCTGGATGCGGCAAACTCCAGGTGGTTTTATTTTAGTGCTGCAACGCGTCCTTTCGGAATGGTCAATTTGAGTCCTGACCATTTAATAGATGGTGCATGGGGAAGTGGCTATCGATACAATGAAGACACGGTAAAAGGCTTCAGTCATATTCATGCTTGGCAAATGTCAGGGGTATCGGTAATGCCTGTTAGTTTCACCAAGGACCCCGAAGGTTTATTAAAGGATTATTATTCCACCTATGACAGGGATAAAGAATCGATTAAACCTGGTTATCATAAGGTGTTTTTAGATCGATATGGTATAACTGCCGAATTAACTGCAACCCACCGTGTAGGACTACACAAGTATAACTTCCCGGAAGGAAAGAAACAGGCTGTCCTTTTTCACCTTGGCGGAGTTTTGGGACCCAGTAAAATGCAAGACGGTAGTCTAAAACAAGTTTCTTCCTATATTTTGGAAGGACAAATCACCAATTCGCCTACTTCAAGGAGGCCCAACACCTTGACAGTCTATTTCCGAGTCGAGTTTGATCAGCCTATTGAAAAATGGGTTGAAAGCAATCAATCTCCCCATAAAATAATAACTTTTGGTGAAAGCAAAGGCAAGCCCTTGCAAATGAAGGTGGCGCTTTCTTATACAAACCTTGAAAATGCTGCGCTAAATATGGCGCAAGAACTTTCCCACTGGGACTTTGATAAAGTGGTAAAGGAAACGGAGGATGTCTGGAATGAACTTCTTGGCAGAATAGAAGTAGAAGGAAATACCGAAACCCAGCAAAGGCGTTTTTATACCGATTTATGGAAATCACTCCAGGGAAGAAGGACCATAAGCGATGTAAATGGTGCTTATCCTGACAATACCAGGGACACCTTCAAAATTGGTCAGTTACCACTTGACGATCAGGGCAAGCCTCTTTTCAGACAATACAATTCAGATTCTTTTTGGGGAGCACAGTGGACCATTAGTGTATTGTGGGCCTTGGTTTATCCTGAAATTGCAGAGGAGTTTGCCAATAGTTTGCTTCAGTATTACAAAGATGGTGGTTTGATCCCTCGGGGTCCTTCAGGAGGGAATTACACCTATGTGATGACAGGTGCATCCAGTACGCCGTTTTTTGTTGGACTGTATCAAAAAGGAATCCGTGGATTTGATGTAGCGCTGGCCTATGAGGGCCTTCGGAAAAATCACCTTTCAGGAGGAATGATGAGTAAATCAGGCTATGAGCACAAGACAGCTCTGGGTGGTAATGTAGAAGACTATATCAGCAAAGGATACGTACCCTATCCCAACCCCAGAGGTCGCTTTGGTGGTCACGAGCAAGGTGCAGGGCAAACCCTGGAATACAGCTATCAGGACTGGACACTGGCACAGTTGGCGCTTGCCTTAGGGGAAAAGGAGGATGCCTCGCAGTTTTTGGCCCGATCAGGCAATTACAAGGAACTCTATGACCAACAAACTGGCTGGATAAGGCCAAAGGATGTGGATGGAAATTGGCTCAGTCCTTTTGACCCTTATGACTATGCCAAAGGCTACGTCGAAGCCAACGGTGCTCAGTTTACTTGGTTTGTACCACATGATATTGCAGGCTTGGCCACACTTATGGGTGGAAAAGAAAAAGCAGCAGCACGCCTTAACGAACAGTTTGAACAAGCCGAAAAACTGGGTTTTACTTCAGGCAACTCTCATGCATTGGAAACTCATCCTGAGTACCGGAGGATACCTGTAAATTATGGCAACCAGCCTTCCATGCAAATGGCCTATATCTTCAATTACCTAGATCGTCCTGAGTTGACCCAATACTGGTCCAGGAAAGTACTGGATGCAGCTTTTTCAGGCTTATCCCCAGAAAGTGGTTATAACGGAGATGAGGACCAAGGGCTCATGGGCTCACTGGCTGTTTTGATGAAACTGGGGCTGTTTCAGATGAATGCTGGAACGGAAGAAAATCCGATCTACGAATTGGGTAGTCCAATTTTCAATAAAGCCATCATCCATCTCAATCCAGACTATTACCCTGGTAAATCCATAACAATTCAGGCCCAGAACAATGGCCCGGAAAATTATTACATTTCCCAAAAAACCTTTAATGGTAAACCTATAAAGGGCATTGGCCTTCGACACGGGGACTTAACCAAGGGAGGTTTATTAAAACTTCAAATGAGTTCAAAACCTAAATAAAAAAAGGAGCCTTAATTAAGGCTCCTTTTTTTATTTTTTAGGATAGTGAATTTTCACTAAATCCTGAATTTCTCCCCAAGGCTTTTGCATCCTTGCCATTGTATAGACATTCGCATCTTTGTCTATGGCAATGGCATTCACATAAGTGGGAATACCACCATCCTCATAGAATGCCGGACCATGGTCTGTATAAGTTCCAGTGGGCAAGTGGTAGGTTATCAAATGCAAATTCTCCAGATCTTTTGCCGCTCCTTTGGCTATCTGCTTGGTTCCATCATTTGAAGGCCTATCAGATAAAGGCCCGCCTGTAAGGTAAAATAAAGTCTCATTATCTGGTCCTAAATCAAAGCCTAAATAGCCATAGCTAAATTGGTCATACATGCCACTTCTTTTGGATGGAAGCGATGACAACCTGTCTAGTAGCTCAATTTTTGCCTTTTTTGGATCGAATTTAAAAAGGTAATTGGAATTCCCATGGATGCCATAAGCTACATTATCTTTAGCATGCCAAAAAATTCTTCTCCAGTTATACCCCATATTTCCTGGTACTTTAGGGTCATAGTTCCCAAAAAAATCTCTTCTCATATGAACTTCATCTAATTTAGCAGGCCCCGCTCCGTTGTTTGGGCTGTAACAAAAGATATTCCCATCAGAAGTCGTATAGTAAACATTGCCATTTTCAGAGTTAACCAATAAAGACCTACACAAGACTCTATAGTCTTCGCCAACAATTCCTGCTTCACCTTTTTCAGAAATAGGGCCACAGTCCTTCAATTCATTAGTATTCAAATCCAGGTGCAAGAAATTACCACTAGGCCAGGTGAGGGCATAAATTTGATTTCGTTGGGTATCCATGGTCATGGTCAATACTCCCTCCCCAACAGGTACGGTACCAAGATCGTCCATCACCTTATTTTTCATATCCCAGCTCAGAAAATGACCTCCTAGATAATTATCTACACCTTCCATGGGGTTGACAGGCAGTCTCTCCATGTCCTCAATCATTTCATATACGCCAATATGAGTCCCAAAATACAACTTGCCATCCTTTTCAAAAAAGGGAACATGGCTTTTGCCTTGTGGAATGGTATTGCTCTCTCCTTCACCACAAGCTTCTGTAAGGTCTGCTAACCATTCAATTTTTTCGGTTTCCGGATCAAAACTATAAAGTTGACCAGCCTTTGTAAGAGATTCAGAAGACAAAACGTAATAAATTTTCCCATCAGAGGCACTGCTTAATGCCTGGTAGGTATCGTGGGCTATTTCAAAGCCTGAATAATAGGGCTGGGCCAATAGCCCTTTGTTTTTAGTATCCAATTTCAATGTTTTTGTCGGTTTAATTATCCTTTATAGTTAAGTAATTCTTCGGCATTTTCATGGATTTTATTTATAGCATTGGCAATATCATCCATGTCTGACTGGCTACCTAAAAGCATGCTCTGGGAGAGCCATATAGCCTCTTCATTACATAATTTATCTGTTATAGGACACTGATTGTTGGCTACAAATTTATCAAAATCCAATTCATCAGCCTGGTACATCCTCTTGTAATTTTTGGAGGTAAAAGCATCTTTTAGATACAATTTATCATTTAGTGGAATATAACCACTGGAACACGGTATACCTTCTGCGCTTAAGGCTTTTAGGAAAACTTCCCTGGATAACCCCTTAAAACCATCACTGTGGAATCTAAACGGGAAAAGATGAAAGACTGCCCGAGTTACATTAGGGTACAAGACATAAGTGCTAATCCCTGGAATTCCTTCTAATTTTTGCTTGAGATAGGATGCATTGGTTTCTCTCAATTGCGTTTCCGCATCAAGCCGTTCCAATTGACTTAAACCTATGGCTGCCTGGTATTCAGTTAGTCGAATCTTTGTTCCTGCTATAACTGCTCCCTGATTGACAGCGCCAACCAATGAACCATAGGCGTACCCATAATTGTGGTAGGAATAGCACTTGTCCATAAAATCGTCATCATCACTGACGATAGCTCCCCCTTCACCCATGGGTAAATTCTTGGAATTTTGAAAACTAAAACAACCTGCAAGTCCAAATGTCCCTACTTTCTTATGGTTTATTTCTGCCAACCAACCCTGGCAAGTATCTTCGATAACCACAAGGTTATTTGCTTTGGCTATAGCCATAATGCTTTCCATATCTGCAGGTAAACCCAAAATATGAACCGGCAGGATGGCTTTGGTTCTACTGTTTATTTTCTTTTTTATTTCCGCTGGATCAATCTGAAAAGTTTCCGGATCAGAATCCACAAATACTGGCATCGCTCCAGTCTGTAAAATGGCCGCGACACTGGCAATAAAGGTATAAGAGGAAACCAGAACTTCATCCCCTCCACCAATATCTGCTTGTACTAATGCTGCAATCATTGCATTGGTACCGTTAACGACAGTGAGGCATCTTTTAGCTCCAATGGTATCTGCCCATTTATTTTCAAACTCTTTCACTACTCCTGCTCTGGACCAAACCCCGCTCCTCAAGACTTCCAATACCCTGGGTTCGTCTGTATCCGGGTTCCATCGAGGCCATAAAGGCCATGAAGAAGTCCTAACAGGCTTACCTCCCATAAGTGCTGGTTTTACATCAGGTGATACGAAATTAAAACCCATCATTGCTCCTGTACCTATGATGGCATTGGTTTTGACAAAATCTCTTCTTGTATATTTCATGACTAGATGGCTTTATAACTGAAAATTATACAAAAACATGGAGAAAACCTGATCGGAATTGGTAAAGGTTAGAAAAACATAGTAAACTTATTCCCTTTATAGGTTTCAGGAATGTTTAAATCAAAGCTTTTTCAACTGTCTCGAAAAGGCAGCCTGAACAACTTCTCTGCTATTCATAATTACCCATTAGTGAAAAAAAAATGAACCTCCAGTCTCCTAAATTAGCCAGGCGACCTTAATTTAAAAAGAACGCTTATGAAGGAAACAAAAATTCAAAGCCTTTTCAGAGATCGCTTGCAGCTTTATCATACCGGTACAAAACAGGCTTTACGCGTAATTTTTTCTCGCTTAAGGTGAAATAAGCATTTCCTTTCGGCTCAAAGGCAATTGCTTCTCCTTGTGGCTCTGGCTCATAGGGAAGTAAAACAGCTTTCCGGGACAAGGTCTCCTCCAGTGACTCCCCTTCAATTCTTGCCCAGTAGTAAATCACCCAGTAATTTTTTATCAAGACCTGAGAGCCATCGGCAGCTATATCCCCACCCACAGAAAGGGTTATAGGCAATTGCATTA
>Ga0222651_1000335_pt1 | contig 32487 bp, 22 predicted proteins | sample AntAcemetagen369_FD_179855 | JGI IMG/M metagenome (GOLD analysis project Ga0222651, IMG submission 179855) | Saline water microbial communities from Ace Lake, Antarctica - #369 | ecosystem: Environmental > Aquatic > Non-marine Saline and Alkaline > Saline | place: Antarctica: Ace Lake...
GCTATTTTTGCTGCAGTTTTAAAAGCTTCATTGTCCACCTCTATAAACTCCATTCCTTTTTCCACGAGAAAATCGTAGTCTTTCTTTTCTTGTACTAAAAACAGCTCATGTTCATATTCTTGCATCACGGCAGCTGCCTCATCTATTACTTTTTGTAAGTCTTTCGGAAGGCTGTCGTATTTTTTGCCACTCATGACCACGTAGGCCCAGCTTTTTACATGGGAAGTTAGCATGCAGTATTTTTGAACCTCATACAGCCCTGCATCCTTGATCAAGGCAAAGGGGTTTTCCTGTCCGTGAATGGTGGACTGTTGAAGGGCGGTAAAAACTTCTGAAAATGCCATCGGTGTAGGTTTGGCCCCCAGAGCGCTCCAGGTATCTACATAAAGGGATACGGCAGGAACCCGCAAAATCATTCCTTGAAGATCATCTGGGTGTCGGATGATCCGATTGGCGGTGAGGTTTCTGGCTCCCCTTTCAAACCAGGCAATGGGTTTGAACCCGGCGCCATCCAAAATATGTTGTTCGATCTCCATTCCTAAAGGACCTCCAGCGACCTTTTTTAAGTGATCAGAATCCCGGATAGCAAAAGGGGTGGCACATAGGATCGCTTTGGGCAAGCTCCAGCTCTGCAAGGATTCCCCGGTAATCATAATGTCAGCACTCCCCACCAAAAGTCCAGTCAATACGTCCATCTCTTTACCCAACTGTTCGTTAGGGTAGACTTTTACTTCTATCCTGCCATTGGATCGCTTTTTTACTTCTTCTGCAAATTTCAAACTGGCCAAATGCCAGCCATGCTGTCTGTTGGCCAGATGTCCAAAGCGGAGTACATATTCAGGGGTTTTTTCTCCGGAAGGCGTGCAACTCCATAAGCTGGCGATAAAAAAAATCAGTAATAAGGGCGTTAATCGGTTTGGGTTCATTGTACGGGTATTCAAAACAAATTATTTCTTTTCCTCTGTAAAATCAAACCAAAGTACAAAAAAATAATGGGCGATGGCACTCAATTTTTAAAATTTTGCCCCTACCACTACTGTTTTTTTGATGTGTTGTACATGTCCGTCCGGGTGAAACAGTTCTGCAGAAATAATGTAATAGCCAGCACCTACCTTCTCTCCCTTTTCGTTGGTACCATCCCAGGTATAAAATCCATTGGCCGCCCAGATCTCATTTTGACATAAAAGCCTAACCTGAACACCTGTTGGGGTGAAAATCCTGAGCGTAGCCTGGTAATTGGGTCGGTCCATTTTATAGGAGATGGTTGTAAAAGGTTGTTCACCTGCGGCCACCGGAACAAATACCTCCGGCGAGATGGTCAATCCCACACCAGCCCCGCTGCCATCGTACACTTGAGAATTTCTATATCCGGGAGTGGCGAAGTTTTCACCGGAAGCGGCGGAATGCCAGTTATGGGGATCATTTACAGGTTCTGCTACTGCATACCTTTCCAAGGAGATTCCTTTGGCATCCCTCAAAAATCCATGGTGGTAATCTTCATCGTAATCGAACCTTTCGACCCATTTTTCTTCAGGGTCTAATAAAATAACTGTACCTGAACGAATGGGATAACTTGGTAGGCTCATTTCCAAAATTGATCCATTCACCACTTTTGGAAAGTAGGTGCTTAGACTTTGTCTATCTGTTGTAAGTACTATATAATCGTAAGGTTCCATGACAAGGTCTTCAGCAGTGATTATTTTCCTGTTGTCTACTTGCCCATCTGAGGCATTTGCCAATTTCCAATTCTTAAGATTGATCAGTTTACTTGAATTGTTATAGATTTCCACAAACTTGGGTGCGCCTGTTGGGGGATTGAATAAGATTTCATTTAAAACAAGGTCTCCCTCATCTGGTAAACCAGGTATTTTAATAAAGGCGGTACTTTTGTCCTTGTCCAAAGTATTTCGGGAACAATCTCTCCAATTGTTTACCGTGATTTTATAGGTTTGATTCACTTTTAAGGAATCCTCAAGGCTAAGTATCCACTGAAAATGATCTTGTGGGTTTCTGCTTGCACTTTTGATTTCTATACTGGGATCAATTACAAAGTCATTCACATTTCCTGTATCGATTGCGGAGGGCTTTGAAAACTGCAGTACGATTTGGAACTCGTCCTTTACAAAAGCTTTTATCAATTGAGGCGCAATGCGATCTGGGCTGTCGTCAAATACGGAGTTGATGGATCCCGGAGTACCTTTATCAAGACTTCTTGAGGGTGCATAATTGACCAGACCCTCACAAGTAGCCCAGGGATTGACCAATTCTAGACTGAAGCCATTTGTCAGCACCTCACTGGCAAGGGGGATTTCCGGCCCATAATTCATCTTATCTACAAGTTCGTCTTTGTGATTCAACAGGGACAGCTCGTCCCCTCCGTTAAGTAATGCTGGCCAGGGATTCAGGCCAATCACTTTTCCGTAGTTTGTAAAAGTTGCTACTGAAGAAAGTGGGCAAAGAATTACATATTCTCCGGGGTTTAGTTCTTCCCTTGGAAGGGAACTTTGATTTCTTGAGTTTGACAGTTTCATGCCTCCCAGGTTAAAACTGCTGTCGGTGGTGTTGAATATTTCGATGTACTCAGAAGGAGGCAATCCACTCCCTTCCCTGGGGGCGGGCATGACTTCATTGATCACCAAATCTTTAAAGCCAGGAGTGGCTACTTGCTGGTAAACAAAGTCAAATGAAATCGAATCGATTTCATTTCCATCCAGGTCTTCTAGTTGACGGATATCTAGGGTAAGTGTCATGCCATCTGTCCAGTTATTTTCAAATTCCAAAACCACTTCTTTTCCATTGTCTTCCAAATCCACCGTTTGAGGCAATTGGCCTGCAATGCTGTAGAATTGCGGGACTATTGCCAGAATAGGATCAAGTTTCTTGTCGAAATACAGGACAATTTGGTTTTCGGGAAGGACCACTACCTCCAATAATTTCGGCGGAAGAGGATTCCAAGAAATTTCTCTAAGACTGCCTGGTAAAATACGGTTACTATTCAATAGCCGTGGAGGAATTTTTAAAGTCAATTGAAGGCCTGGGGGAAGTGGAGGAGAAATAAGGAGTTGAATTTTATTGGTATACGTTTGGCTTAAAAAAGCTTCCAATTGGTATCCTTCCTCTATAAAATGAAAATCATTGAGCCAAGGCTGGTTTCTTTGCAAGGCTGCCTCATGATTTATAATTAATAGCTGGTCATTTTCCAACCATAGGTCATTGACTTCATCATCATACCTTAGCTCATCCTGAAATAGTTTCTCCTGCGTTTCCGGATCCTTAGGTATTGGCCTGATTTGGACCGAAACCTGATCTCCGATGGTCAAAGGTGTAGTTAATAATAGTTTGACCTGAAAAGGATTTTCCTGGATTACCTCCTGGGGCATTTCCCCCTCAATATGGTATTGCTTTCGAAACAAAACAGTAGCAGGATCATAAAATCTTGTGAAAGTAACCAGGATGGTTTGCCCGTCCCAAATCATGGCATTTGCAACTGAAAGCTGGCTGTTGTCAATGGTATATTGTACGTCTCTACCTGTTTCTCCACTTTTGCTTGCTGCAACTGGTACCTTTACTTCAAGCGAGGGCGAAAGCCAACTTTCATTATTACTGACGGTAAATTTTTTCCCTGCATCTGAAATCTCAAATTGATTAAACAATTGATCATTGACCAGCAATGAATCTGGTCGGTCCATACTTTTACTCCAGTTGATCTCCAATTCGTAGGGATTAAGCAAAAATGCTGTGTCAATCACAGGGGCTAAGGTGTCCCAAATAAAACGGTGGCTTATGGGCTTACTCATTTTCCCCCCATAGAGGTCTTCTAGTCCATCAATGCTCAGAAGGTATTCTTCTCCCGTAATCCACTTTGTGGGGAAGTGCAATAAAACTTGTTGCTCATTGGGCATCTCTAGTTCTTCAGGATGTTCATTGTTTTCTTTTATGAGGTAAACCTGTGGCAATAAGGCCCATTTTGGATCCAGGGCTTTATTGAAGGTCAAAAGGAGGCTTTTGTCTGAAGGAATATCCAGCTGTTTCAATGCGATACTTCTGATATCCCGGTTATAGGCCTTTTTTAAGGAGATCCTTTTATTACCTTCTTCGTCTTGAATACCCCGAACTAGTAGGGAATGCTCCTGATTTTCTGGAATTTCCGCATCAAAGACCAGCAAAAAAGTCTTTTCTTCCTCTAAGTCTTCCAGTACCTTGACGGGATGAATATTTCCTGATCCAGCCTGATAATTTTCCGGGTTGGTGGCTGTTTCAATGCTTATGCCCTCAGTAAATTTTATCTTTAGGGTATTGGAGGAATGGACCATGACTGTATCCAAAACATCTTCCCATTTGAAGGAGATAGTATCAGCGTGAATTTGGTTTCCCGATAAATCGGCAATATTTGTTACGCTCAAGCGGTAATTTTCACCAATGGCGAGAGCGTCCGAAAGGCTTAGTTTTACTTCGTTTGGGGCTTCTTCCTGGGTTTTGGCCTCAAAAGATATTTCTCTCGATTGAACAAACTGGTAGCTCCCGGACTTTTCTGCAGAAATAGGATCAATGGCTTCATCAAAAATCAAAACAAGGGTTTTTTCATCTATTCCCCAAATATCTTTGACTGTTGGGGGACTGCCATCATAGGTAAAAGTAAGTACACCTTTTTCAATCGGCATGGCATAGCAGTCCTGTAAATTGTAGATGTCAAACGAGTAAGTTTCCCCTGAAACCAAGGGTTCTATTGTTTCAAGAATGATGGAATAGCCGTTGTATTCTAGCACCTTTAATTCCTTGTCATTGATAAAAAAGGTTGGTGCTGATGGTAATTTTGGAGGGAGGGTTTTGGAAAAGGTGACCTGAATCCGATCTGGTGAAAGGGGCAGGATGTCTTGAACCTTAAAAGGCCTTTGGTCTGCTGCTTCGTTAAATCTGTTGTTTGTTTTTCCCGGACTGCCACCTTCCAAGGCCTGGGTAGCTTTCCAATTGTAAGGATCGTTGCATTGCGAAAATGGGTTGATCCGCTCAATAGACCATCCTCCGTTTTCTTTGGCACTGTCACCATATAGTGAGCGATCATACTTCAGGCTATCTATTAAGTTACCAAAACCATCCCTTAAGTAGAGCTCACCTCCGCCATTCACCAGTGTATTAAATGCATCCATGCCAGCCACTTGTCCTAAAGGTTGAAACAATTGTTGGTCGGAAGTAGCACAAAGAATAAGGTAAGCCTGGGAATCGAGGGTCACTTGCGGAATGGATGCCTCATTATAGGTGAAATTATCCAGCCTGATGGGTTTGTCGCTGCGGTTAAAAAGCTCAATGAATTCTGCATTAGGGAGGATGTGATTGGAAGGAGCTTGGCCTTTTGGGTTGGGATCCGGCATGATTTCATTGAGAATAATAGCTCCAACTGGAGTTGGACGGTTGAGGTCAAAAGTATAAGGCCAGTCTGTAAATACCTTGTCTGAGGACAAGCCTTTTATTTGTTCAAAAATTAGCTGATAATTGTTGTTGTAGAGGTGATCGTCAAAGGCCAGGAGCAATTGATTTTCTTTTACTTGTGAAATATGTTTTGGCTGGCCAAAGTTATTGTCCATTGTTGCACTTTTTGTAATCAGTGTTATAGGTTGGTTAAATTCCAGTAATAGTGTACTGTCATTTGCTGAATCTATTACTCGGGCAGATAATGATTCGTTTTGGTCTTTTGCATCCGACAAGCTGAAATTATCCAAAAATAACCTGGTAGCACTGCCAGATCCTTCGCCATAAGCGACATTCAACTTTAGTGTTAAAGCGTTCTTGTTTCTTAGCGTATCAGGCAGGGGCAAGCTGTACTTTTGATAGGGGGAATCTTCATTTTGAAAGGTCTCGTTTGTGCCAATTCGGAGCGGATCACTGTAATTTTTTCCCTGATCCGTCGAAAATGAAAGCGTTAAAATTACAGGTCTGCTGCCTGATCCATTCTTTTTGCTCTTTGCCCAAAATGAAATTGTAGGCTTTTTTAACCCTACAGTCAATGTTTTTATGTAAATTTGCGCGTTGAAACTACTGGTAGTTTGGATAGCCAGGGCCTTGGAATTAGCTATTCCTTCACCTGAAGCCTGAAACACTCTAGATTTTCCTGAGCGAATCAGATTTGCTGACCAGCCAGGTAAAAAGTCATCAGGGTAGGAGGCAATGGTAAATGCGGCTTCAAAGTTTTGTTTGGTTAAAGTTTCGACTTTTGACGAAATTGAAATACCAAATAGGGCAGTAGCCATGAAACTCCAAATTAAAACGATGGTTTTCATGGCTTTAATATAACTAAAAGTATACTAAATAAGTATTTACAAAGAAGAATTTTTTCCCGGGACAATACCGGGAAAGTTTAATCGGTCAAAATTATAATCAAAATGAAGTTAGCCGTAGTTGGAGCCACCGGACTGGTAGGCTCGGAAATTCTAGAAGTGCTTGAAGAGCACAATTTCCCTTTCGATGAATTATTGTTGGTTGCCTCTGAGCGTTCTGCAGGGAAAAAGATTGCTTATAAAGGTAAGGATTATACGGTAATTGGCCTGAAACAGGCTGTAGCAGAAAAGCCTGATGTGGCTATTTTCTCTGCTGGTGGTGGGATTTCTCTAGAGTGGGCGCCTCAGTTTGCTGAGGCGGGTACGATAGTGATTGACAATTCTTCTGCATGGAGAATGGATCCATCTAAAAAATTGGTTGTACCAGAAATAAATGGTAAAAGCTTGCGGATAGATGACCGTATCATAGCGAATCCTAACTGCTCCACCATACAAATGGTTCTTGCATTGGCTCCATTGAGAGAAAAATATGGTCTCAAGAGAATTGTGGTATCCACCTACCAGTCAGTGACCGGTACAGGTAAAGATGCCGTAGATCAAATGATGGCTGAAAGGAAAGGAGAAGAGGCCAAGATGGTTTATCCTTATAAAATTGATTTAAACGTACTGCCTCATATTGATGTATTTCAGGAAAATGGATACACCAAGGAAGAAATGAAGATGATCAATGAAACAAAAAAAATATTTGAAGATGATTCAATTCAGGTTACAGCTACAGCTGTAAGAATTCCTGTTATGGGAGGCCATTCCGAAGCTGTAAATGTTGAATTCCATAAGGATTTTGATCTCACTGAGCTTAGGGAGCTGTTGTCCAATACTCCGGGGATTATCGTAGAAGACGATCCGGCAAAAAATATCTATCCAATGCCTTTGAATGCCCATAAAAAGGATGAGGTATTTGTTGGAAGGTTAAGAAGAGATGAAACGCAAGCCAACACGCTAAATATGTGGATTGTAGCAGATAACCTTAGAAAAGGGGCAGCTACAAATGCAGTACAGATTGCCGAGTATTTATTGGCACACAGTATGGTTTAAGTGAACCTTGAATTTATATATCACCAGCAATTGATGCAGTTTGTGCAGGATCATCTTACGGAAGACCCTGCACATTTGCTTTTAAGCCATAAGTCCGTTTCAGGGATAGACCTAAAAGCAGTAGCACAGCAAATCGCCATGAGGCAAAAGGCGGCCAAGAAGCTCCCTTTCTGGGCCAGCTACCCTTCGCTTATTTTTCCACCCACCTTGTCCATGGAACAATGTTCCTCGGAGTTAACAGCAAAATACAAGGCAAAGCTGGTGGCAGGCAAGGCATTTATTGACCTTACCGGAGGCTTTGCTGTGGACACTTTTTATATAGGCAAGCATTTCAAGGAGGTTACCTACGTCGAAAGGCAGGAGGATCTCGTGTCGCTTGCCAAACATAATCTGTCCAAGTTATTCAGCGATTTGGACATCAAATTAAGCCTCGTTCATGAGGAATCGGTCCATTTTATACGGGAGACCCGGGAAAAATATGATGTGCTTTATGCAGATCCTGCAAGAAGGGGAACAGGGAATCAAAAAATGTATCGGCTTGAAGATCTCGAGCCCGATGTAACGCAATATTGGGAATTATTCCGTCAAAAAGCCAAGGTGCTTTTGATAAAAGCCTCTCCCATGCTTGACATTAGTGCGGCTCTCATAGCCTTACCTGAAGTGAATGAAGTTCATGTAGTAGGCGTTAAAAATGAGGTAAAAGAACTGCTTTTTCTTTCCACAGTTACAATAGGACCTGTTAAAATAATTGCAGCTGAACTAAATGGCATTAGCGAGCAACAGTTTTCTTTTACCCTTGAAGAAGAATTGAACGCAACGGTTAATTATTCTTTGCCACAGAAATACCTGGTGTTGCCCTATGCCTGTATCTTGAAAGCCGGAGCCTTCAAAAGCTTTGCTGTCAGGTATGGGTTTGGCAAACTTCATCCCCATACCCACCTGTATACCTGCAATGTATTGCCAGAGCAGGTGCCAGGAAGGATTTTTGAAGTTTTGGAAGAATTAAAGCTGGATAAAAAAGTCCTTAAAGCACGATTTCACGACGGAAAGGTGAATGTATTGACCCGTAACTTTCCCTTAAAGCCGGACGCTATCAAAAAACGCTACAAGCTTAAGGATGGCGGGAATGAATATTTGATTGCCTGTACCCTATTGGATGGACGGACTTCAGTCTTTAGGTGTAAAGTGCGATAAGAAAGTGAAGATGGGATATACTTCTTTGAGGAACACTAAATCCTGTGTAAATAAGTAATGTTCCCATAAATGGGTGGTAAGCCATGCGTCACCTGTAGTGAAAGTTCCCCAGGCCGGCCCATCCATTGGTGCGGCTACAGGCCAAATGTCTGTGTTTTGGTGCATTACCCAGCCTTGTGCACCATAGTGTTCTCTGGCCACCTCACTACCCTGATCAGTAAGCTCCTGCACCATTTTAGTAAAAGGCTCAAAAAGTTCGGTAAGGTTTGCTGATTCTACCGACCAGTAGTTCATTTGCGTGTTGATATTAGTAGTATATTTTGAGTCCCAGGAAGGATTCATGTCATTGTTCCATATTCCCTGCAAGTTGGCTGGCTGTGTCCCAGGCCTGGAAGAGGCAATCAGGAGGTAGCGTCCGAAATTATAGCATAAAGTCGCCAATTGAGGGTCGGGTGTTGTTTGAATTTCCATCATGCGCTTGTCTGTGGGCAAGAAGGAATTGTTCGTGACACCCATTGTCAGCGAAACCCTGTCGAAATACTTTTTATGATCATTTATGGCGGCTTCTTTTATTTGGTCATATGACTGCCTTTTCACCTGTTCGACCATTTCTTCTACCCGTGCATGTTGATCCGCACTTAGATCCTTATAGGTTTTAAAATTAGTGGCAGCTACGAAATAGAGGGTTACTACATTTGCATTACTGATATTAATCATGGCATCATCTCTCTCCATGCTTCCTCCCACATGGTAGCAGGTTGATCAAACCATAAAACAGTACCAGGATCAAATTCTCTCCCACCCTGATTATTTCTGTCTCCAAAATTCTCTTGGCTTTGCCCCGTTAGTTGGATACTTGTCAATAAAAATAAAAATGAAAGTAACTGTTTAACAATCAAGGTAGTCACTGTTGGTATTTGATAAATGATGAGATAATTTGAAAGATTTACAATCTGGAAACAATACGTTTGTGTTCTTAAGCCCGAGAACAATTGAAGTCCAAATTGTATGTGGCAAATGTAGGTTGGTGATTATCTTTACTAGAAACCTTGATAGAATAAATAGTAGGGTACACTTTTGGAAAGTGTACTTGCAAATGCAAAATTGCTACTGGTCTTAACAATATTTAAAAGCTCCTATTTTAGCTATTCCCTCACCTTTAGCTAATTCGGCTTCAATTTTTTTCGCTGTTTTTGTGATAGCCAAACCACCCAATCCCGTACATCTCAAAGTATGAGGGATAGCATCTCCTACCCGCTTCATGGTTTCGATCACCTCATCCAGGGGAATGACCTGGTCATAGTCTGACAAAGCCATATTGGCACAGGATATTGCTGTGGAGGCTGCCATCACATTTCGGTTGAGGCAAGGGGCTTCTACCCGGTCTCCGATGGTATCACAAATAAGTCCCAATGAACTCTGTAAGGCCATGGAAGCTGCTGCCAAAGACTGCGCCAGTGTCCCATCTTTTAGTACGACCACTCCTGCTGCTGCCATTCCTGAGGCAGAACCGCACTCACCCATACATCCACCCACTTCAGCCGAAAAGGTGGCATGTTTGGTTATAAATACGCCAATCAGTCCTGCTGCCAGCATGCCCTTGATTACCTTATCCCTGGGAAGCGCTAAAGTTGACGCCACACCTATCAACGTTCCTGGTAATGCACCACATGAACCGGCAGTGGGTGCGGCTACGATGATGCCCATTGAGCTTTTGACTTCCATTATAGCCGAGGTATACATGATGGCATTGTTTAAGACATCACCAGGGACTAATTTATTCTCATCAAGGTTTTTCTTAAACCCGGGTGATTGGCTTCCCAGTATACGGTCTTTATATGTTGTGCCTTTCAAACCAAGGGTTATAGCGTTTTGCATGATATCCACAATATCTCCCATTCGGTCCAATACTTCACTTTCTGAAATATTTCCCCTTATGCTCTCGTATTGAATGGCGAGTTCCCATAAACTTAGCTTTTTGCCCGCATTATAGGCCAGCATTTCCTCTGTAGTAATAAATGGAATTTTTAAATCTTTCCTCGATTTGATCGGAAGCACGGGAGCTATCTGTCGAAAATATTTTATGTTATCCACGAAGGCAAGCAAGGGGATTAACTTTTCTACTTCACTTTTGGTAGAGCGCACGGAAATAAAAGAAGACGAACCTTTATGTAAAGTAGTTTCTCCTAAGTCAAAGTCCCGGATCTTTTCAAGAAGAATCTGTTCGGATTCGGTATAGATCAAAGTAACATAAAAATCTCCCAACATCGTAATGGATGATTTGTCAACCTCAACGATCTCGATCATACCCCCTCCGGTAGATATCCCTATAAGCTGGTGGGTTTCGTCCTCATTTTTCAGTGTGATTTGATACGTATTTGGATGTTCTGCCCCAATAGGGTGAATGTCTATTTTTATTTTAATTCCTGCTTCTGTAATGTGATAATTATAATCTTTTAGGCGCTCATCGTCTGCGTCCCAACCCAAAAGGCCTCCAAACAACCCCATATCGGAACCTTGTCCAGAATGCGTAGTAGCAAGAGATCCATTGGGATCAAATTCAATGTAGACTTCATCTATTCGTCCCCCCATCAGGTCTCTACAGATTTTCCCTATTCTCAAAGCGGCGGCACAATGTGAACTGGATGGTCCGCGCATCACAGGACCAATTACGTCGTTGAATATACTTGGATAGGTCTTCATAGTTTTCAATATTTGGCCCGACGCATTGCTGCGCCTTCATTATGAAATAATTTTTAGGTGTCAGTAACGTCAAGGTACATATTTAAGGGAATATATGTTAAATATTGGTACATTTCACTTCCTGTGTTTCAAAATAATTCATTGTAGCTAACATAGTATAGTTATTTGCAAACAACGGTAAATAAAAAGCCTAGGCTGATTGTTATTTTTGCTAGCCTGAAGGTTAAGTGAGTAGCTTTTCCTACCAAGACCCGGATAAAAACTTAAATATGATACAAAAAGAAATTCGATTGGCCCTAATTCTTGCAATGTTTATAAGTTTTTGTGCCAGTGCACAACAGCACATCCCAATTAAGCTTGAGGATATTTATAAAAATAACACCTATTCACAGAAAGGCTTTGGTCCGGTGAGATGGATGAAAGACAATGAAAACTACTCTACTCTTGAACCTAATACGCAGACAGGAGGTAAAGACATTGTCCGGTATGAGGCCAAATCAGGGAAAAAATCTATTGTCATTTCTGCTTCCTTGCTCATTCCAGAAGGCCAAACCAAACCACTAACCATAGCGGACTATGTTTGGTCGGAGGACAACCGAAAATTATTGGTGTTCACCAACACTCGTAAAGTCTGGAGATACCATACACGTGGGGATTACTGGATATTGGACTTGGATACCAGGCAATTGCGTCAATTAGGAAATACATTGCCGGAAGCTACACTGATGTTTACAAAGTTTTCGCCGGATGCATCTAAAGTTGCTTACGTAAGCGGTAACAATATCTATATGGAAGATTTGCGTCAGGATACCATTACGCAGCTTACAACAGATGGGGATGATACCATTATCAATGGCACATTTGATTGGGTGTATGAAGAAGAATTGAGCTGTAGGGATGGGTTTCGTTGGAGTCCTGATGGGGAAAATATAGCTTATTGGCGTTCGGATACCAAAGCTGTAGGTACCTTTTATATGATCAATAATATTGATTCCATTTATTCTCAACCTATACCTTTGCCTTATCCAAAGGTAGGCACCGAACTTTCAGCAGTAAAAGTTGGGGTAATCTCCGCTACAGGTGGCCAAACAAAGTGGTTTGATATTCCCGGGGATCCACAAAACAACTATCTTGCACGAATGGATTTTATCCCTAAATCCAATGAAGTAATGGTCCAACAGCTTAATCGAAAGCAAAACATCAATAAAATTTGGATAGGGGATATCCATTCGATGGAATTAGATAATATTTTAACAGAAAGAGATGAGGCATTTCTTGATGTTCATGATGATATCCGCTGGCTTGAGGAAGAGCAATACTTTACCTGGTCTAGTGAGCGAAGTGGTTGGCTTCACTTATACAAGGTGTCAAGAGACGGCAAGGAGATTTTGCCAGTTACAAATGGAAACTTTGATGTGGTAACGATCGATTGCATTGATGCTGAAGGAGGATATGTTTATTATATCGCCTCGCCCGATGATTACACTGCACGGTATTTGTACCGGAGCAGGTTAGATGGCAAAGGAAAGGCAGAGCGCATGACACCCCCTGATAATTCGGGGCAGAATTCATATCAGGTATCTGCCGATGCCAAATGGGCCATCCATACTTTTCAAAATACCACCACACCTCCTATCTATTCTCTGGTAAATTTACCCGGGCACAAGGAATATCGGGTGTTGGAAGACAATAAAAAGCTAAAAGAACAATACGATAAATTAGGGCTAAGCCCTAAAGAATTCCTTAAGGTTAATATTGGAGATGCTGTACTGGATTCCTGGATGATAAAACCACCTAACTTTAATCCGTCCCAAAAATACCCCTTGCTTTTTTATGTTTATGGGGAACCTGCTGGTGCCACCGTTCAGAAAAACTGGGGTGGCGGGGACCTATGGCACCATTACCTCGCACAGCAAGGGTACGTGGTCATGAGTGTAGACAACCGGGGGACAAAAACCCCAAGAGGGAGGGATTGGCGAAAGTCCATTTACGGGCAAATCGGAATCCTGGCTACAGAGGATCAGAGCAAAGCAGCAAAAGAAATCCTAAAAACATACGATTTCCTGGATGCCGAAAATGTCGGGATCTGGGGTTGGAGTGGTGGTGGCCAAATGACCCTTAACTGTATGTTCAAATATCCAGAGATCTATTCCACTGGCCTGGCTGTCTCTTTTGTTTCAGACCAAAGATTGTATGATGCCACCTATCAGGAAAGGTATATGGGACTATTGACAGAAAATAAAACGGGGTATCAGGATGGTTCGCCGATTAATTTCGCACAAAACCTGCAAGGGGCTTTGATGATCATTCACGGGACTGCTGATGACAATGTGCATTACCAAAGTTTTGAAATGCTCATAGACCGATTGATCGCTAATAACAAGATGTTCGAAATGATGTCCTATCCTATGCGCTCGCATTCGATCAGGGAAAGAGAAAATACCTCTTATCATTTAAGGCAAACCATGGAGAAATTTTGGAAAAAGAACCTTCCTTCCACTGGCAAGTAAACATTGAATTGGGGAATTTCTATTTTTTCCCCAATTCCGTGTTATTTCTATTACCTTCAGGTTTAACCCGAAATAGGCAATAGATATCCTATTAACTTATCCTACAACTAAACGGATATCCTCTTGATAATTTGTAATTAGCAATCTAATCCCCGTTATCAAAATAGCTATTGGGAGCATCTTTCATTGATGAACTGAGTTCGATTATAGAATAGTACGAATTGTGGGTGCTAATCCTTTTCGAAGCAAATGGGTAATTGCCTGATAGCGCAAACCATTTAAGAATCAAACCAACTCTCATTTCCAGCGACTCCGTCCGCGGCGGCGGAGGGATTTACCTGATCTGCTTTTCTGTAGCTATTTCAAGGAGGGTACTGCTTGACCTAATAAAAGTCATCTTACCGGTAGGTATATAAATCGAAATCAGGTTGTTACGTGTTGATCCGCTGCGGCGGAAAAAATCAGTCACTCCGTTTTTATTTTTGACTTCACCATAGCTTCCATCTAACGCTTTAAACATTTAGAGCGGTTCATAGAAAAATGAAGAACGTTTAATTGTTTCCTAGGCACAAGCCCCAACCGAGCGATAATACCATGGCCACGGGTGCTAGCCCGTGGTAGGTTAATAAAAGAGACAATATTTTGGTGGTATTGTTGCCTTTTTTTTAGCAACAATTCTGACAAAATCTCAACGGAAGTTAGCTACCTAACGGTTCTTTTCTACGTATTCGAATTTGAGCTAAACTTAATTGCTCAGACTTGAGAAAAGAAGCCTATTCTGGCTTGATTTCACTTGTTTTAAATGAAATGTAATTCTCCAGCTAAATCGATTGGGAATAAATTTTCATTTGTGGAAAAAGATTTTACCTTTGTTAACCAAATGGTTTAACCATATAGTTAAATGGCCGAAAAAAAATTTAATCAAGATACAGAGGTGAAAATCCTGGAGGCTGCCAAGGAGGTTTTCCAGCAAAAAGGGATGGATGGAGCCCGAATGCAGGAGATCGCAAATGGAGCTGGAATTAATAAAGCCATGTTGCATTATTATTTCAGAAGCAAGCAATTGCTTTTTGAGGCGGTGTTTAAAAATGCATTTTCCTTATTGGCTCCCCAGCTCAATAAGGTCCTAAATGATGATTCTTCCATTGAGAATAAGGTGAAAAGCTTTACCCATAATTATATTTCCTTTATGAAAAAGCACCCTTACCTACCGAATTTTATCATTCAGGAATCCAATCGAAACCCTAGGTTTTTTGAAATGATACAGGACAATGATGGCTTTCCATCACTTGACAAATTTAAAAAGCAGGTAGCATTGGAGGTCGAACAAGGAATTTTGAGACCCACTGATGGGGAGCAGTTATTTGTAACTATTGTCTCACTGAATATATTTCCTTTTGTCGCGAAGCCTCTTATTAAAGGGTTTTTGAAATTGGGAGACGATGACTTTGAGCAGTTAATGGAACAACGTAAAACCGATGTTTCAGATTTTATTATCAACTCAATAAGAAAAACATGAAAGGGATTTTAACATTTATCCTGGGCATGGTTCCCCTTCTTTTACCTGCACAGCAGGTATTAACATTGGAAGAGTGCCTTTCCTTAGCTGAAAAAAATTATCCGCTTGCACGTCAAAAAGTTTTGTTGGAGCAACAATTTCAATCTGAGGTCAATATCCTTGAAATGCAGAAACTTCCAAAGCTTGACTTGAATGCGCAATCCACCTATCAATCTGAAGTCACTAGGATTCCTATTGATTTACCCAATACCACCATCCTACCCCCGAATAAGGACCAGTACCGGGCGACGTTGGACGTTAACCAATTGATATATAATGGTGGGAGTATAGCCGCAAACGCCAGGTTGAAAGAGGCAGAATTGAAAACCCGACAGCAAGAGGTGGAGGTTACCATTTATCAGGTTAAGGAACGTGTCAATGGCACTTTTTTCAATGTTTTACTCCTTCAGGAGCAAGAAAAACTTCTGGATTCAAAAATGGAGTTATTGGAGGAACGCTTTAACGAAGGAGTGTCTGCTGTTAAAAATGGAATGGCCCTTCCTTCATCAAATCAGCTCTTACAAGCAGAAATGTTACTATTGGAGCAACAAAAAATTCACATCAAATATGAACGCAAAAAAGCAATTGAAAGCCTTTCCTCTCTTATTTTTAAAGAAATAGACCTGAAGGACACTTTGGTAAAACCTGAGATTTTATTGTCTTCAAATAACCCCCTAAATCGACCGGAACTAAGACTATTTGAGTACAGGGAACATCAGTTAGAACTTTCTAAGGAATTAATTGATAAAGAGAAATCTCCCAGCGTAATGGGATTTGCACAGGCAGGTTATGGAAATCCTGGCTTGAACATGCTGAACAATTCCTTTCAAGATTTTTATATGGTAGGGGTAAAGTTTAACTGGAGGATATTTGACTGGGGCAGGGCTCAGGAAAAAAAGCACAGTTTAGAAGCATTAAAACAAGTGGTGGCTACAGAAAGAGACACTTTTGTGCTTAATAATGAAATCCAATTGGAGGATGCTTGGGAGGATATAAGCAAGTACAAAGAAATTCTTCATCATGATGCGTCCATAGTAAATTTGCGGGAAGAAGTAATAGCATCAAAAACCTCTCAATTTCTAAATGGAACAATTACTTCTTCTGCTTACATTATTGATCTCAATAAGCTTTATGATGCAAAAATTAATCAAAAGTTGACCGAAATACAGTGGGTCATGAGTCAAACCAGGTATCAATTAATTAAGGGTGACTTTTAAATTTAGAATCAAAATGAAAACCTTCAAACTATTTTTATCAAGTACTCTTCTAATGGGTATTCTATCCTGTACTAATGAAGAGAAAGCGGATGGCTATGGCAATTTTGAGGCCACTGAGATTACCGTTTCTGCTGAGTCTGCTGGAAAGCTTTTGTTCTTAGCGGTTGAGGAGGGGCAAGTGGTCGAAGAGGGGACAATGGTAGGTTTGGTAGATACCTTGTCTTTGTTTTTGACCAAGCAACAATTGTTGGCCTCAAAGCAAACAGTGTACTCAAAATCTGGAAGCGTTTCTTCGCAAATTAATGTGCTTAAAGAACAATTAAAAAATGCAGTTTTAGAATTTGATCGGGTCTCAAAAATGATTGCCGACGGAGCCGCCACCCAGCAGCAATTGGATAGAAGAAGCAACCAAGTGGAAGTATTAAAAAAACAGATTAAAAGCGTTCAAATCCAGCAATTGCCCATTGAGAAAGAAGCATTGTCCTTTGATGCTCGCATTGCTCAGATCGATCACCAAATAGCTCAAAGCACCCTCAAGAACCCAATTAATGGAACCGTTTTGGGAAAATTCGCCGAGGCAGGTGAAGTGGTTGGTTTCGGGAAACCGTTATATAAAATTGCTGACCTGGAGGACATGCTTTTAAGGGTTTACATCAGCGAAACGCAATTACCTAGTTTCACCATTGGGCAAGATGTAATCGTAAAAATAGATTCAAATGACGGGATGAAAGAATACAATGGTACTGTTAGCTGGGTTTCATCTACTGCAGAGTTTACCCCGAAGATTATCCAAACAAAAGAAGAAAGGGTAAACCTGGTATATGCAGTAAAAATTAATGTAAAAAATGATGGAAGTCTTAAAATAGGCATGCCAGCAGAAATGTGGATCGACAATTTAGAATCCCTGTAGCTATTAAAAACGAAATAATAAACCAATAACAATGGGTATATCCCTTGACCAAATCAGCAAATCCTATAAGGGATTGAATGCCATTCAGAAGGTAACATTTGAGGTAAAACCGGGTGAATTATTTGGAATTATCGGCCCTGATGGTGCTGGGAAAACCACCTTGTTTAGGATTCTAACCACTTTGCTCGTGGCGGATTCAGGTACTGCCAGCGTTGCCGGTATGGACGTAGTGGAGGATTTTATTGCTATCCGCAAATCTGTAGGCTATATGCCTGGGAAATTTTCATTGTACCAAGACCTGACTGTGGAAGAAAACCTACAGTTTTTTGCGACAATTTTCGGTACAACTCTTGAGGAAAACTATGATTTAATCAAGGACATTTATGAGCAAATAGAGCCCTTTAAAACCCGGCGCGCGGGGAAATTATCTGGTGGAATGAAACAAAAACTTGCCCTTTGTTGCGCATTGATTCATAAACCTAAGGTACTTTTTCTGGATGAACCCACCACCGGGGTGGATCCGGTTTCAAGGAAGGAATTTTGGGACATGCTGAAACGCCTTCAGGAAAAGGAAATCACCATTTTGGTTTCCACACCTTATATGGATGAAGCGGCTTTGTGCGATAGAGTCGCCCTAATGCAAGGTGGGCAGATTCTTGAAATTGATAGTCCTAAAAATATTGTGCAAAAGTACCCTAAAGCGGTTTATGAAATTGGGGCAAAGGAAAGGCATAAATTGATACAAGTGCTCCGTGATTTCCCAAACTTGTATAGTGTGTATCCTTTTGGAGAGTATGTCCATTATACAGATAACCGTAACGATTTAGAAATACCTGAACTGGAAAATTACCTGAAATCAAAGGGGCTTTCAGAGATTTATATTGGGCTAACCGAGCCTACCATTGAGGATGTATTTATGGAATTGGCAAGAAAATGAGCGAAGAAAATGTTATAGAGGTCGTAGAATTAACAAAAAAGTTTGGTGCTTTTCTGGCTGTGGACGCCATAAGTTTTGAAGTAAAGGCAGGTGAAATTTTTGGCTTTTTGGGTGCCAATGGCGCGGGAAAAACCACGGCCATGAAAATGCTCATTGGTATTTCGAAACCAAGCTCAGGGGAAGCAAGCGTAGCAGGATTTGACGTCTATACCCAAACTGAGCTTATCAAGAAAAACATAGGCTATATGAGCCAGAAGTTTGCTCTCTATGATGATTTAACGGTAAGGGAAAACATCACCTTTTTTGGTGGGATTTACGGATTGTCCCGATCCACAATAAAAGAAAAAATAAAGGTGCTTGTGACTGACCTGAAACTGGAAAACATCATTGATCAATTGGTTGGTGCTTTGCCCTTAGGGTGGAAGCAAAAATTATCTTTTTCTGTTTCACTTTTGCATGACCCAAAAATCGTTTTTCTGGATGAACCCACCGGTGGTGTGGACCCGATTACCAGAAGACAATTTTGGGAGATGATCTATAATGCTGCTGATCAGGGCACGACCATATTTGTAACGACGCACTACATGGATGAGGCAGAGTATTGCGACAGGGTATCTATAATGGTCAATGGTAAAATTGAAGCGATGGATCGTCCAAAACGTTTAAAAGAACAATTTGAGGCAAGTAACCTTAATGAGGTTTTTTTGAAGCTGGCACGCAATAGTAAATCCGACTAAAATGCAAGGAATTTTAATTTTTGGAAAATGAAACGTTTTATTGGTTTTGTAAGGAAGGAATTTTACCATATCTATAGGGATAAAAGGTCACTGTTTATCCTTTTTGGGATGCCTATTGCCCAAATTTTACTATTTGGCTTTGCCATTACCAATGAAATCAATAAGGTGGAAATTGCTATCCTTGATCATGCTAAGGATGCCACTACCATTGAAATTATCAATAAAATGGCCTCTTCCAAATACTTCTCTATCAATCGATACTTAGATGCTGAATCCCAAGTAGAAGGTGTCTTCAAGCAGGGAAAAATTAAGGCGGTAATTAATTTTGAAAAGGATTTTGGTGAAAAACTTATAAAAAATGGACAATCCACCATACAAGTAATTGCAGATGCTACTGATCCAAATACTGCCAACTCCATTACCAATTACATACAATCTATCATTCAGCAATACAATCAATCCATAAACATCAATCAAGCAGGGGGCACTCAAGTCTTTATGCAAACCCATATGGCATTCAACCCTGAGATAAAAAGTGTTTTTATGTTTGTCCCTGGCGTGATGACGATAATTCTAATGTTGGTCTCTGCCATGATGACTTCCATATCCATCACACGGGAAAAGGAGCTAGGTACCATGGAAATTTTGTTGGTATCTCCCCTCAAGCCTTTCCAAGTAGTTTTAGGTAAAGTCGTACCTTATATTTTGCTTTCTATCATTAATGCAATAATTATCGTATTGCTAAGTATTTTTATTTTCAAAATGCCTGTTCAGGGAAGCTTACTTTTGCTGGGTGCAGAAAGTGTTTTATTCATCATTACCTCATTGTCTTTGGGGATTTTAATATCCACCATAGCTGAGACGCAGCAGACAGCCATGATGATCTCATTGATGGGGCTGATGCTGCCTGTAATCCTCCTGTCCGGATTTATTTTTCCAATTTCCAGTATGCCGCTTCCCTTACAACTAATTAGCAATACCATTCCGGCCAAATGGTTTATCATCATAATCAAAGGAATCATGTTAAAGGGAGTAGGGATAGCCTTTATTTGGAAAGAGACCGTTATTCTTTTTGATATGACACTTTTTTTTATGGGAATTAGTATCTACAAATATAAAATCAGGCTGGAATAATGAAAACCATCGGATATTTGATTCAAAAAGAGTTCAAGCAGATCTTTAGAAATAAAGGAATGCTTCCTATTATTTTTATTTTACCTATAATCCAACTCCTTATTCTGTCAAATGCAGCTACCTATGAAGTAAAGGATATTAATTTCGGATACATCGATTCGGATCATACTACCTCTTCTCGGGCATTGATTGAGAGGTTCAGTTCATCGTCCTATTTCAATCTATTGCCACCCTTTCCCTCTTTTGCGGAGGCAAATTCAGCGATGCTTGAAGGCAACGTAAATGTAATTTTGGAAATCCCTAATAATTTTGAACGAGAGCTGATCAATAATAAAAAAACTGGATTAGGGCTCACTGTTGATGCCATAGACGGTGCAGCTGCAGGGGTAGAGAGTGCTTACGTTAATCAAATTGTACAAGGTTTCAACCAAAGTATTTCGCTACGTGCTGCCAACAGAAATAATGTCAATGGACTTTCTGGGCTCATCACAATAATTCCATCCTATTGGTACAATATTACCCTGGATTATAAAACTTTTATGGTGCCGGGTATTTTGGTCCTCTTGGTCACCATGATCACATTATTTCTTTCGGGAATGAACATCGTGCGTGAAAAAGAAGTAGGGACACTGGAGCAAATAAATGTTACCCCGATCAAAAAGAGTCAATTTATTATTGGCAAGCTTTTTCCATTTTGGCTGATAGGTTTAGGATTGTTGACCATTGGCCTTGTGCTCGCAAAAATCATTTTTGATATTCCCATACTTGGTAGTTTGGGTATCCTTTATTTTTATACTGCTATCTATTTGTTGGTGATTCTGGGTATTGGACTTTTTATTTCCAATTTCACAGAAACCCAACAACAAGCCATGTTCATTGCTTGGTTTTTTATCGTTATTTTTATCCTTATGAGTGGCTTGTTCACGCCCATAGAGAGCATGCCAAAATGGGCACAAGTGATTACCACCTTTAACCCCATTCGGTATTTTGTAGAAGTCGTGAGAATGGTAATGTTAAAGGGCGCTGGATTTACGGATATTTTACCTCAGCTATGGAAGACCTTGGCCTATGCCATTTTGGTCAACGGACTGGCCGTATTCAGTTATAAAAAAGTAAATTAAGCACTAGGCTTTTCTCCGTTTATTTCAGACCCATTGTGCCAAGACAAGCTTTAATAAATACATTAAAGCTGCTGGTATGCCGTAATATTTGAGTACCGTAAGCCTATTGAAACGGTGCATAAACCAAAGAACGATTACTGGTCTAATTAGCCCTAGTATCGTCCCTAAAATGGCAAATAAAAACAGGATGTTTATGCCAGTGGCTACTGTTTCCATGTTTATAAAGATAAAAAAAAGGGACAACTTTACGCTGTCCCTTCAATAGTATTAATCCTACAATCTATTTTTTACGCTTAATCTCTTCCATTTTGTACCCTTCGAAGGTATCACTTTCCAAGATATCGTTAAATCCTTTAATGGATACACCACATTCGTAGCCGTATTTCACTTCGCTTACATCATCCTTAAATCGTTTCAAGGCACTGATCTCACCTTCATGAATTACTATACCATCTCTGATAATTCTAATTTTGTTTTTACGGTTGATATTACCATCCGTAACATAACAACCAGCCACTGTTCCGACTTTAGAAATTTTAAATACTTCCCTTACTTCAATATTACCTGTAATGACCTCTTCAAATTCAGGCTCAAGCATGCCTTCTATGGCATCTTTTATCTGGTTGATGGCATCATAAATAATTGAGTAATGTCTAATTTCAATTTCCTCTTGCTCGGCAAGACGTTTTGCATTGACAGAAGGTCTTACCTGGAAGCCTAAGATAATTGCGTCAGAAGCGGAGGCAAGTAATACATCAGATTCGGAAATTTGACCTACACCGTGGTGGATGATATTCACACTCACTTCTTCTTTAGAAAGTTTCAGTAATGAATCAGACAATGCTTCTACAGAACCATCCACATCACCTTTGATAATGATGTTAAGTTCCTTAAAGCTACCAATGGCCAATCTTCTACCGATCTCATCCAATGTGATGTGTTTCTTGGTACGTAAGCTTTGTTCCCTTTGTATTTGTTCTCTAGCGTTGGCAATTTCTCTTGCTTCTCTTTCAGAGTCATACACTTTGAATACGTCACCTGCTTGAGGAGCACCACCTAGACCAAGTACTTGTACTGGTGTGGAAGGTCCTGCCTCATCGAGTTTTTTACCCAAGTGGTCAAACATCGCTTTAACTCTACCGTAATGTTGGCCAGCCAATATGGTATCACCAACATGTAAGGTTCCTGCCTGTACCATAACTGTAGATACATAACCTCTACCTTTATCAAGAGAGGCTTCTACTACTGTACCGAGAGCGTTTTTATTTGGGTTTGCTTTGAGCTCTAGTATTTCAGCTTCAAGCAATACTTTTTCCAATAGATCGTCTATACCTGCACCTGTTTTGGCAGATATGTCCTGAGATTGATATTTACCACCCCAGTCTTCTACCAGAAGGTTCATATTGGCCAGTTCTTCCTTAATCTTTTCTGGATTGGAGTTAGGCCTGTCTATTTTATTAATAGCGAATATCATTGGAACGCCAGCTACCTGAGCATGGTTTATAGCTTCTTTTGTTTGAGGCATGACACTGTCATCCGCAGCAATTACAATGATTGCTACATCCGTGATTTTAGCACCTCTGGCACGCATGGCTGTAAAGGCTTCGTGTCCCGGTGTATCTAGAAACGCTATTTTGTGTCCGCCTGTTGTTTGAACATCATAGGCACCAATATGCTGGGTTATTCCACCTGCTTCACCATGGGTTACTTTAGCCCTTCGGATATAATCTAATAGGGAAGTCTTACCATGATCAACGTGTCCCATAATGGTGACAATCGGTGCTCTTTCTATTAGTGAATCTTCACTTTCCTGCTCGATGACTTCAGTCTCTTCTTCGTCGGTTTTAGTGAATTCAACATCATAATTAAATTCATCTGAGATTATCGTAATTGCTTCAGCATCCAATCTTTGGTTGATCGAAACGAACATTCCAAGTCCCATGCAGACAGAGATGACCTCATTTACTGTAACATCCATTAGGGATGCCAGGTCATTTGCGGAAATAAATTCCGTTACTCGTAATATTTTGCTTTCTTCAGGAGTTTCGCTAACCTCCTTCGTTCTGTCAGAGCGCTTGTCTCTTCTGTTTTTGTTTTTTCCACCAGATCGTCCTCCACCTTGCAGTCTTGCAAGTGTTTGTTTGATTTGATCCTGAATCTCTTTCTGAGTTGGCTCCTCTTTTTGGAAGCGTGGGTTTGCGCCCCTTGCTCCTGGTCTTCCAACACCACCACGGTTATTGCCTTTTCTGGCTCCACCACCTTGGCCTGGGCCACCTGGCCCTCTATTGGCGGGTGTTGTAGGTCTCGCTCCTTCTGCGGCTTTAATAGGACGATTATCAATCCGTTTTCTCGGACGTTTTTTCTTCTCCTTATTGCGCTCATCAGAAGAGGCAACAGGTTTTGATTTTTTCTTTGGTTTGTCTTTAGGGAGTTCTATTTTCCCCAATACAGTCAAACCCCTAAGGGACTCTGCTCTGGCAGAAATCACCTTTTCTTCAGGCTTTTCGATAGGTTTCTCCGGTTCTTTAGGTGCTTTATCTTCAGTAATAGGCTTCGATTGGGCAGTTGTCTCCTTTGGTGCAGCAGGTTTTGCTTCTGGGGCTTTCACTGCAGGAGTGCTTTTTTCTTCTGCTTTTGGAGCAGGAGTTTTTGCCTCAGGCTTTTCGGGTATTACTGGAGCAGGAGTAGGTTTAGGAGTAGTCGTTTCCGGTTTTGACTCGGTTTTCTGAGGCGTTGCTTTTTCTTCTTTAACGTCAGGTTCATTTTTAAGCGCTGGCTTTTTTGGTTCTTCAGCTACAGGCTTGGGAGGAGCAGGCTTTTCCACTTCCTTTATATCCTCAGGTTTTGGCTTGGATTTATTGGCTTCCAAGTCAATTTTCCCAACTACTTTAATTCCTTGTAGTTTAGGGGCTTCAGTTGATATTTTTTCAGCAACTTTTTCCACAGGTTTCTTTGCCTCTACTGGAGGAGCAGGAGTTACCGGCTTCTTTGGCTCTGGTTTTTTGATTTCTTCTTCAAGCTCAGATTCAGATTCTGCCTTAATGGTAAAGTTTTCATTGTGCCTTTTGCCTATAGATAGATGGGAGGCCTCTTCCTTTTCTTGAGCAGAAGACTTGAACTCTTTGGCAAGCATACTATAATGCTCCGAACTAATTTTTGAGTTCGGATTGCTTTCTACCTCAAAGCCCTTTTTGGCCATAGACTCAACGATGGTGGAAACACCCACATTGAGTTTTCTGGCTACTTGGCCTAATCGCATCATTTTTTCTTCTGACATACTAATACCTATTCCTGTATTTATAATAATGCAAATATAAAGGGGATAACGAATTATCTGTCGTTATTTGCTATTCAAATTCTTGTTTTAATATTTTAAATATATCGGCAATTGTTTCTTCTTCCAGTTCGGTTCTTCTAAGAAGGTCCTCTTTGGTCAAAGCCAATACACTTTTCGCGGTATCCAAACCTGTTTTTTTCAACTCTCCTATTACCCAACTTTCAATTTCGTCAGAAAATTCAGATAGATCAACATCTTCTTCATCCTCATAACCTGATAGTTCTCGGAATACGTCAATTTCGTATCCGACCAATCGGCTAGCAAGTCTGATATTAAACCCACCTTTACCTATGGCTAAGGAAACCTGATCTGGCTTCAAATATACCGAAATCCTTTTGGCTTCTTCATTTAATTGAAGTGAAGTAACCTTTGCAGGACTTAACGCTCTGGAAACATACAATTCAAGATTGTCCGTATAATTGATAACGTCAATGTTTTCATTTTGTAGTTCTCTAACTACAGCATGTATTCTGCTACCCTTCATACCCACACAAGCTCCGACTGGGTCAATACGGTCATCATAAGACTCTACCGCCACTTTGGCCCTGTCGCCTGGTTCCCTTACTATTTTTTTAATGGTAATTAACCCATCATATACTTCCGGTACTTCATTTTCAAATAGCCTTTCCAGGAATATTGGTGAAGTTCTAGAAAGTATAATTCGTGGATTACCATTGATCATTTCCACTTTATGAACAATTGCCCGGACAGTATCTCCCTTTCTAAATCTGTCCTTTGGTATTTGCTCTGATTTTGGCATGATCAATTCATTGCCTTCAGCATCCATGAGTAGAATTTCTCTACCCAGTATCTGATAAACTTCTGCAGTTATAATTTCACTAACCAGTTCCTCATACTGTTGGAAAAGTAAATCCTTTTCCAAATCTTTGATTCTCTGGATGAGTGTCTGTCTGGCCATCATTACTGCTCTGCGACCAAAATCTTCTAACTCTATCTTTTCATAAGTCTCTTCACCGATTTCAAAATCTGGTTCAATTTTTTTGGCTTCAGCCAAACTAATTTTATCATGATCCCAGATATCCTCAGAATTGTCGTCAACGATCTGTCTAATCCTGACGATCTCTAAATCACCTTTGTCCGCATTGATGATAACATCAAAGTTTTCATCAGTTTCATACTTTTTACGAATCATCGCCCTAAATACATCTTCGAGAATGCGGATCATTGTTGGTCTATCCACATTTTTTGATCTTGCAAACTCTGCAAATGATTCAATCAGAATTTTAGCATCCATTGTTTTTATTTGAAAGAGACTAATACAATTGATTTCTTTATTTGGTCAAAAGGTATGCTGAGAGGTTCTTCAACAACCTTTTTTCCTTTTTCTTTTTTCTTCACCATTAACTGAATGGCTCTCTGGTCTACTTCAGTGAGTTTCCCCTCCGTTTCCTGACCCTCTTCAAAGGTTACTTTCAAATTTCGGCCGATATTTTTTTCATACTGTCTTCTGGAACTTAACGGAAAATCTACTCCAGGGGAGGAAACCTCCATCACATAAGCAGTGTCCATCAGCTCTTTAGCTTCTATTTCTTCACCTACAGCTCTACTAACCACAGCGCAGGCATCAATATTAATGCCGTTATCTGCATCAATTAAAATATGCAAAGATTTTTTATTGCCCTTTTCTACAATTTGTACATCAACGACAAAATGGCTGCTGTCAGGCAGGTGTTTTTCCACTATTTCTTCTATCGTTTGTTTCAAATTCATATCTTTTTGCTTACTTGCTTCTGGTTTTTGTCCCACAAATGATCAATAAATGAAAGAGGGGACTGTGCGTCCCCTCTGTTGTCATGAATTAACTCAGGCACAAATGTAATAAAATTATTTTCCTAAAAAAAGTATTGAAAGTTTGATAAATTTGCCTCATGCAATCAAAAAAGTTAAAAATATACAATACCCTTTCCAGAACTAAGGAACTATTTGAACCTATTAGCCCCCCAAATGTAGGCATGTATGTCTGTGGACCCACGGTTTACGGGGAGGCACACCTTGGACATGCTAGGGCAGCAGTGTCCTTTGATATTGTTTTTAGGTACCTTAGATTTTTGAATTATAAAGTTCGTTACGTCCGAAATATTACTGATGTTGGTCATTTGGAAGCCGATGCCGATGAAGGAGAAGATAAAATAGCGAAAAAAGCTAAGCTTGAACAACTGGAGCCTATGGAAGTGGCACAGCAATATGCCTCTTCCTACCATAAAGATATGGAATTGCTGAACACCCTCAGGCCAAGTATAGAGCCACGTGCTACCGGGCATATCCCAGAACAGATCAAACTGATTGATGAAATAATTGACAATGGTTTGGCCTATGTGGTGAATGGTAGCGTGTATTTTGATGTTTTGAAATACAATAAAGAGGAAAAGCAATATGGCATATTGTCCGGAAGGGTTGTCGAGGAGTTGATGAGTGGCAGCCGCGAGCTAGACGGACAATCCGAGAAAAAGAATCCGGTGGATTTTGCCCTTTGGAAAAAAGCTTCTCCAGAACACCTGATGCGCTGGGATTCTAAATGGAGTGTTGGTTTTCCTGGATGGCACCTGGAGTGTACAGCCATGAGTTCCAAGTACCTGGGAGACAAGTTTGATATTCATGGTGGTGGAATGGACCTGATGTTTCCTCATCATGAATGTGAAATTGCCCAAAGCAATGCCAGTCATCATACCGATCCAGCTAAGTATTGGATGCACAACAATATGATAACGATTAATGGCCAGAAGATGGGTAAATCCCTTGGGAATTTCATCACCCTGCAGCAATTATTCAGCGGAGATCATGAAAAACTGGAGCAAGCTTATAGTCCAATGACCGTTAGGTATTTTATTTTGACAGCACATTACCGTTCTACACTGGATTTTTCTAATCAAGCCTTACAAGCTGCCCAAAAAGGGTACAAAAAATTGATCAATGGGCTTAGAATAACTTCTCAGTTACGATATCAAGCCGACCCTGAAGTGCTGGTTGACGAGAATAATGTGGCTCAAATTGAGAAGAGCATTGCCGCTGCATTTGATTCCATGAACGATGATTTCAATACCGCACAGGCCATTGGCCATCTCTTTAACCTGCTGAAAAAGATCAACAGTCTTTATACGGGACAATTGCATCCAGCTCAGTTGGGTAAAGTTGTTTATGATAAATTGATTCAAATCTTTAATGTATTTATTATAGAGATTCTAGGCTTGATAGAAGAAAAAGGTGATAACCAAGATGAGTTATTAAAAGTAATCATTGATCTGTATAGCAATGCCAAATCAGCTCGAGATTACCAAAAGGTAGATGAAATCAGAGCGGCATTGAAAGGGGTTGGCGTGATAATTAAAGACATGAAGCATAGCGTAGATTGGGCATATGAAGAATAATAAAAGGATAGGGTTTTTATTTGTAGGACTTCTGCTATATGTAGGCGCTTGTAGTGAAAGGACCAGCAACGAAAATAAATCCTCAGAAGTAAAAACGTACCAGCCCGCACCTGAGTTTAGTGCAGATTCAGCGTATTCTTATATCCAGCAACAAGTAGACTTTGGCCCGCGGGTACCAAACACTGAACCACATAGAATCACAGGAGACTGGATAATAGAAAAGCTGGAAAGTTTTGGGCTAACAGTGACTGAGCAAACTTTTGAGGACAAGGCTTATGATGGCAAGGTACTCCAATTGAGAAATATAATAGGGAGCTATAAACCGGAAGCATCTAAAAGGATATTGCTAGGGGCACACTGGGACACCAGAAGAATAGCGGATAAGGGTACCGAGCGACTTGAGGAACCCATAGATGGGGCAAATGATGGTGCCAGTGGCGTTGCCGTTTTGTTGGAAATAGCACGTGTGCTACATACAGATACCCTGCAGCCTGATTTGGGTATAGATTTTATATTCTTCGATGGTGAAGATGATGGAGAGCCTGATCACAGAAATTTTCGGGATAACAGCCAAATTTGGTGGTGTCTGGGTTCTCAATATTGGTCCAATACTCCCCATGTCATAGGATATTCCGCCTACTATGGCATCCTTGTAGATATGGTTGGGGGTAAAAATGCAAGATTTTATAAAGAAGGGTACTCTGTACAATATGCCAAAAATATAGTGGATAAGGTTTGGGGTCAGGCACATCATTTGGGTTTTGGAGATTTCTTCACCATTCAAACTATTGAGGCCATCACTGATGACCACCTTTTTGTCAATCAGAATGCCAATATTCCTATGATAAACATTATAGAGTATAGTCCGGATTTTGGCTTTGGTCTTTACCACCATACCCATAAAGACAATATGGATATCATAGATAAAAAGACACTTTCGGTAGTGGGTCAAACCGTTTTGTTTACCCTTTTTCAAGAATAATAATCTTAATATTACCTTACATTTTCCATGACCATTCCAGAACTCATTACAAAAACCTTCGAGGAAAAATACCAGCAAAACCCCTTGATTGTCCGTTCTCCGGGAAGGATCAACCTCATTGGTGAGCATACCGATTATAATGAGGGTTTTGTGTTGCCAGCGGCGATTGACAAGTCTATTTATTTGGGATTTGCTAAAAACAGTAGTCGTGTTTGTCGTGTTTATTCGATCGACTTTCAGGAAGAGAAGACTTTTTCCCTGGACAATTTGACGCCTGCTCAAGGCTGGGTTAATTTTGTGATGGGGGTGGCGGCAGCCATTCAAAATGCAGGTATAAAACTCGAGGGTTTTGACTGTGTGTTTGGTGGAGATATCCCCATTGGTGCAGGACTTTCCTCCTCGGCAGCCCTTGAAAACGGCGTAGGCTTTGGGCTGAATGAAATTTTTGATTTAAAACTGGAACGGCTCCAATTGTTGAAGTTTTCGCAACAGGCAGAGCATGCGTTTGTTGGCGTAAAATGTGGAATTATGGACATGTTTGCTTCTATGATGGGCAAACAAGACCAAGTAATTCGATTGGACTGTCGTTCTTTGGAACATTCTTATTTTCCTTTGGAATTGGGTGAATACCAATTGATCCTTTGCAATACAAAAGTAGCACATTCTTTGGCCGAATCAGCCTATAACCAAAGGAGGGAGGAATGCCAGGCAGGAGTAGATCTGGTTAGCAGGCAGTTTTCTGAAGTAAAAAGCCTGAGAGATGTAACGCTTCAAATGCTGGAAAAAGCAAAAGGGGAAATGTCTCCTGTGGTTTACAAACGCTGTGCTTATGTGATTCAGGAGAATGAACGCGTGATAAAAACCTGTAAAGCCTTGGATGATCATGATCTGATAGCGGTAGGTCAATTCCTTTATGGATCCCATGAGGGACTTTCCGTGGAATATGAGGTGAGTTGTCCAGAACTTGATTTTTTAGTGGACTATACCAGAGACCTGCCGTATGTTTTGGGAGCCAGGATGATGGGGGGTGGATTTGGTGGATGTACAATAAATCTTATTATGAAATCCGACAAAGAGGAATTTATTGCCGCAATAGGGGTAGCCTATTCTGAGAAGTTTGGCCGGCAAATGGAGACCTACGAGGTCAATGTTGCCGATGGAACGGGAGTATTTGACCATTGAGTCGATAAACTGATATACAGTTTCCTGAACATTAACTATCAACGAAATCCCCCTTAACAAGGGGGCAGGGGGATTTACTTACGTAAATATCCTACAATCAATTTATTATAAACCCCAACTCGAGTTAAGATCGTTTTAAAACAGACTGATCGTCACTGCGAACCCATTTTTTCAGGGGCTTTTCAGGAGGGAATGAGTGCGGGAGTCTCACTTTGCTGGACACATATAAGCCCCACCTATTGTGGTCCCCTGAGCCTGTCGAGGGTGGTCCTTGAGCCTGTCGAAGGGTCCGATCAAAGTCCTTTCAAAGCCTACCGATGACGGTATTTTTGTGAAATTTGGTCGAACTCAAATTATAAGTAAAAAATGCACTATAAATCGCCTAGCTCCCTTTCTAAGGAGGGTTTATTGGATAAAGAACTAAAATTTACCTACAAGGGATTGGTCATTATCAATACCCGTTCTCACATTTTCTGCGCTGAATGACCTAAGGGGTCCAAAAGGTGAGCAAAGAACATCGGCAGACTGACGGGTGTAGCATCAAACCTTTGGTTGTTGGAGTATTTATCTGTTTGTTAAACGTTTTCATTGTTTACAAACGTTTAGGTAAATCCGGTCTTGCTAGGGTAATTCTACTATAAATATGGTAATCTATGCCCCTATAACCCTAAATCCTTTTTTAAATATAAAATCTTAGTTAGATTGAGTTATAGTTGTAAGGCAAATAAAGTGCATAGTGCACTTTAGCCGAATGTTGGCGGTCATTGTGAAAGATAACACCTAAACAGATAACAAATAAGAAAATGAATCAATCATTCCAAAGACAACAGCTAATACGACTATGCAAAAAAGCAGAGTATATTGACTATGGAATGACTATCAATCAACTTTCAGAATCACTTGAGGCATCATACGAAGAAATAGCAAAAGACGCTTTTGAGTTCTCACTTAAACAAGTTAATGAATATTTTTTGACGAATGACCTCCCTAATAAACTCATTCTAAGGAAACTGAACGACAACATAAAAAGAATTTATAAAGACGAGCAAGCAAACAGACGAATAATAATATCACAAGTAAAAACATTGCTTTCGGAAACTTGTCCTTTTTGGGTTATTAAAACTGATATAAAAGGTTTTTATGAAAGTATCATGTATAATCCGATGATCATGACCACCAATCCGGGCATCTTGACCACTCATTCATTTAGGGTTTTCAGTTACCATTTTAATGGCTTTTAAAGTTATTGTTTTTTTCTCATTGATTCACCTTTCAACTCTATTCTGTGTGTGCCAATCTGTCAAGGATAGCATCAGCTGTAGTGCTGTCTCCAATAGTTTCGAACCATTTTGTAACCTGTAGTTGAGATGCCACAATTTTAGAAGCTCTCCCATGTCGGTCATCTATAATCTCAAGGAGTGCCACTCTTCCCATTTCATCTAGTTGCTGAATACCGAAGTCATCCAGGATCAGTAGTTCCTGTTTTTCTATCCTCGCAATCTCTTTCATATATGAGCCGTCTGCTTTCAACATTTTGAGTTTTGGAAAAAGTTTGGTGGTATTGTAATATAGTGTTTTGAATTCCTTCATACATGCCTGATTTCCAAGAGGATAAGCAATGTAGCTTTTACCTGAACCTATTGCTCCTGTAATCAGGATATTCTCCTTCTTTTTTATAAAAGATACATCTGCAAGTCTGAGAACCTGCTTTTTTATCATATCCCAAAATCCTCAGACAGCTTTTGTAGGCCTGTTCTGGATAAGCGTAATTGTCAAGGATTACCTGGATATAATGCTGTACTTCAGGGTGAATCCCCTTTGCCCACTTTAGAAAGAAGTCTGGGCTCCATTCGCTTACAAACCTTTGGGCAGACGGCATATGTTCCTTGGTTGTAGTGTATCCGTGTTTTTTAAGGTTCCTTTTATGAAAAGCGATTCTTTCCTTGTTGTAGAAAATAGAAACGTAACTGCCCGAATATACTATCTTTACTTTTTTACCGATGTATCTGAAAGGAATCGAATAGTAGTGTTTTTCAGGGTTTAAACATATGTGGGACGTTTTGGTCACAGTAGCATATTTAAATGCTTTGAGTTCATATCTTTCAGTGGGTAGAGGACTTAAAGCATTCTTTTCTTCTCTGTCAAAAAGCTCCTGTCTTGACTCAGGCCTTTTTTGAAAAGGTGTGTTGTTGTGGATATTGAGATGGTGTCG
>Ga0222651_1000337_pt1 | contig 32341 bp, 26 predicted proteins | sample AntAcemetagen369_FD_179855 | JGI IMG/M metagenome (GOLD analysis project Ga0222651, IMG submission 179855) | Saline water microbial communities from Ace Lake, Antarctica - #369 | ecosystem: Environmental > Aquatic > Non-marine Saline and Alkaline > Saline | place: Antarctica: Ace Lake...
CGCTGATCGCTTCTTTCAGCCGTTGGACTTTGGTATATTCAATCCAGGTCCACGCATAAGAGAGTAGAAAGGTCAACAGAACAAACCCAAATAACATGGATACAGACTGAGGAAGGATTTGCTCAAAGTCAACCCAAATGATATAAACTGCGCTGACAGATAATCCACCGGATATTGGAATCAGGAATTTTTGCAATCTGATTAAAGCGTCGGTATTTGGCTTTCCAATTCTCATAGTATAAAAATTAAAAATCACCTGGGGAAAAACGAAAATTTTATAGGGTTGGTAGCCTATACAAAATCCTTGTGTTCTTTCTTAAATATGGTTTGATATAACCATTTTGTCAGATAAAAAACGTAATTCGTTGGCTGTAAGGTGTGAATTTATTAATTAATTTTGTAAATAAAAATATATATTTAAAAATGTTAATTTACTTTCCTTAAAAAATCAGTATTAAAATTTGAATGTTAACTATTTACTTTCTTTAAGTATTGCGATTAAAAGCAAAAGTCTCTCTAAACTATATCTAGAGAGACTTTTTATACAAAGATTTTTTAAATATTACTTAGCAGGGATTACCTCAAATTCCCTAAACTCTAGTACTCTTTGTTCTGCTTCCATTATATTTGGGACTGCTTCGCCTTCCTTGCTATCGATGGCTCCACCTGTGATGCCTGGAATGATCTGGTCAGTAACAATGGCTTTTCCATTGGCCACAATGCTTACCCTTCTCCCAATCAAGGTGTTTTCAAATGATCGGAGGACGGAGGACTTTAATAAGCCTCGCCCTTCTATTACGCTTTTATACACCTGCTTTATTGATCACTTGCATGGTTTTTCTTAGGCCTGTATTGGCTACTTCCTGAAGGTCCTGTTTCCAATATTCGGGGTTGTATAGTTCCAAGGATACACATCCTTTATAGCCTGTTGACTTTAAGGTTTTCAATATTGCCGGTAAAGGCAAAATTCCGTCACCGGGATATACCCGGTGTTTATCCCCTAAGGCTGTAATTTCAGGAGTAGCTGGGGCATCGGCAAATTGGAAAATGGCAATAAATTCTCCGCTTAAAAATTTAAGCCCTTCAAACCCACCTTCACTGATGTGCATGTGAAAGGTGTCGGGAATAATCATCGCTTTGGGATGATTGGCATCCAAAGCCACCCCTGCTGCCTGTCCCAATGTTTTTAGGGGAAAAAATTTCACGAAAACCAGGGCCGGATTAATACCAAACTCATTAATCCCTATCTCAATTAGTTCTCGGTATCTCTGCGACACGTATTTTTGATCGTAATTTTCCCCCACAGTATTGGGTATGGTTTGGATGTGCTGCGATTGGATGTCAGCCGCCATGCGCATTCTGTTTCTGGTATCTTTAAGCGATTCCTCAAATGCTGCTTTGGTGGGAGGCAATGCATTCCACAAACCTATAACACTTGGCACAAACAAACCAAGGTCTTTAATTTCCTTTCCCAAATCCTTTAAGTTGCCTCCTTCTTTCTCAAATTCGGCTAGTTCTTTATCCCAAGGCTCTATGGCATCAAATCCAGCCTTTGAGGCAATCTGTACTTTTTCCCTTAATGAGGCAGGTCTAATGGTAGCGGTATCCAAACAAATGGGCCAGGGGCTTTGGCCCTGTTGGTATCTATTTCTGGTTTGGGAATTGTCCAAGGGGATTTTCGCAGCCAAAGATGGTGCTGTTCCTACAGCAACACCAGCCAATGCGCCAAGACCTATAAATTTTCTACGTTTCATTTTTTTGTTTATTACATAGAGAAACTGATACAATCACCAAGGTTTGTAAGTGATCATAGTGTTTTCTCGATAAATTTGATGTTGTATAAAACCAAAAGATGGGAAGTATTGTGGAGCTTACCCATCTTTTGGTTTATTTCTAATAGCTATTTTGCAGGGGTTACCTCGAATTTCCTGAACTCTACAGCTCCGTGGTCTCCTTGGATCATAAAAGCTCCTGGTTCGGCTTCATTGCTGTCAATGGCTCCACCTGTGATACCAGGAATGATCTGGTCAGTAATAATGGCTTTTCCATTGGCCACAATACTTACCCTTCTCCCAATCAAGGTGATTTCAAATGTTTGCCATTCGCCCGGAGACTTTACTACCATTTCATTTGGTGTTAAAAAACCATAGACTCCTCCGAAATATATTGAAGAAGGTGGTGTACCATCATTGTCTTCAATTTGAACTTCATATCGTCCACGAAGGTAAATACCACTGTTGCTTCCTTTAGGATAACGGAATTCTGCACTTAATTTGAAATCCTCAAATTTTTGGTCTGAAATAAGGTTGGATCCAGCAGCATTTGAAGTCAATACCCCATCAACGACTTTCCATTGATTTTCAGCCCCGTCCACATGCCAGCCTTCGACATTTTTACCATTAAATAGATCGATTGTTTTTCCCCATTTAGGCGCTTTTTCTCGTACCAATAATGGTGCTTTAACGCCTGTAAAGGAATGTTTTTCACCAGTGCTTTGGGTGATCGTACCAGAAAGTTTCCCTCCCATTAGCTGTCCATTGAAAACCATGTCTTGGTCAACATTGTCCCATTGAGGAGGGATGGAGAAGCTTATATTTCCATTTTCAAAATTCACCTTTGAAATAGGCCGGGCACTTCCATTGTGTGCCACATAATAACCCACCAATGTCTTTATTCCCGAGAGTTTCACTTCTAACCAAGAGGGTGCTTGTTTGCCATCCATGTCTACCGTTAGGTCCCAACGCCCGGTCAACTGTTTTTCATCCTGCGCACATGCTATATTTCCTGTACTTAGGAAACTGAAAACCAATATTCCGCACAATAATAATTTAGATTTTATCATGTTATTTTATTTGAAGTTTATTCCCCTTAAAATTACTTGATTTTTATCTCCTTTTAAAACTGTTCATCACTTTATTGAACAATTCCAGTAGTCAACGATATCGAAACCAGACCAACTTTTTTTGAATCAGGGATTCTAGTCTAAAAATGAGTGGATCTGATGTAAATATCAATATGCAATAGACATCCTGTTTTGTGATGAAACCACTTCCTGAGAATGGTAAGGATGGGCTACTATAAATTGCTACTGCAAAACCTGGGTTAAATAAATAGTAAAATTTCAACGCCACAAATACATCCAAGTAAAAAACCCCAGAATAGCTCAATGGGTTGATGTCGTCCAAGATACCACCTGGACCAAGCAATGAATGGGCTGCTTCCCCAAATGACTATTGCAAATGTTTGGTTGATTTCCCAAAGGCCGAAACCAGTAAAAATGGCGATGGCAATGTGCAAGGAAACTTTGTTTTTGAAGTTTAACACGAAAGCAAATAGCAACAATTGAATCAGTATTAGACTTCCAATAAGCAAAGACTTTGGCTGATCGCTTATCCATAAGACCAACAATACCACAACCGCCAAAAGCAGGATAAAGAGGTACATGGAAGAGCGTTGGCTCCTAATCGAAACATCAAAATTTGAATACAAACCTTTTCGGGTTCGAATTAAGTTCCACGCAACAAGGGGCAAAATTCCTAATAAAATGATTATGAGCAGTGTCCAGGTGGCTTTTTCCGGATTGTGGATGCTAAATAGGAAATAGACCAAATAAGCGAGTACCAAGACTATAGGATGACCTACTTTGGAAATAAGGCGTGCGATTTTCTGTTTCAAAGCTTAGTGTGGATCATTAAATCTTCTGCCAATTTAATCCTTATATAAATAATTTGGGTGGAATGGGTTATTATTATGGTTTATTCTCCAAGTAGGCTGATTTTTTCAGGATTGCACAATGGCTCTCGAATCCTAATACAATATTTTATTTAGCTCTATTAAGATTGATACATTTTCATAAGTAAATATTGACCGTCAAATCTTGAATTAAATGACATAGAAGCATTTTCACCTAGTTTCCTTTGTTCATTTTTGGTCCTGAGTTGCTTCGCTTCAGGACAGGCTTTGACCCAAAAACGAACCAAAAAAGTCAAGGCTGTCAAATTTTATTTCAAATGATGAATTATCGTTCAACGAATAGAGCTCTTTTGCGTTTCCATCAATTGATTTTTGAATTAGAATTCCAGGCTAAAAAGGAGTGGATCTCCCTCTGGGAGCTAACTCCTTTTCTTAACGCCCTACATCCTTCTCCAAAAACCATAACCTTTGAATGCCGGAAATGATCTAATATAATATGCTGATAAAGAGAGCAGAAATCATCGATAGGATAACTCTTCTATAGGCGGCAAATATTACGTGAATTTAATTGTTCATGCCCTACAAAAGCCCTGTTAAGAGCGAAAGATAGACAACAACGGGTGTAAGCTCGTGGTAAATAAATAAAATCTCAGGACAGGCTAGCTAATTAACATTTCTTTCCCCACATCTTTTATTCCCCGGATACAATATTATCCAATAGTCAGCATTTGATAACGGTGAAAACCCGCAATAAGGGGCTGATTTTATGATTGTTTCTTCAGCTATTTGTATAGCTATTGGATATTTCGAGGTTAAATCTTCCGCCCTACCACGAAAAGCTTTAAATTAGCAGTTGCTTAAAATGAGAATGATTAACGCGGCTGAGGCCGATACCAATGGATGTAGCAGTAATTAAATACAATGCAGGAAATGTGAAGTCTGTGTTGTATGCCATGGAACGGTTAGGGGTCAATGCGACCTTAACGGATGATTGGGAAACCATAAAAAAGGCGGATAAGGTAATTTTTCCAGGACAGGGAGAAGCAAGTACTGCGATGAAGTATTTGAAAGAAAGGAAGCTTGATCAGTTGATAAAAGAGCTAACGCAACCTTTTTTTGGAATTTGTCTTGGACTACAGTTGTTATGTGAGCACACCGAGGAGTACGAAACAGACTGTTTGGGCATTTTTCCGATAAATGTAAAGAAATTCCCCCCTTTGAATAAGGTGCCGCATATTGGTTGGAACAATCTTGAGAACTTGAAAACGCCACTTTTGGAGGGCTTGGATGAATCGGCCTATGTTTATTATGTACATAGTTATTATGCCGAACTAGACCCAAAATATACGATAGCTACTACTCATTATATAAAGGAGTTCTCTGCTATGTTGCATAAAGACAACTTTTATGCCATGCAAGGGCACCCTGAAAAAAGCAGTGTGGTAGGTGAAAAAATTCTTAACAATTTTCTGAAATTATAATGGAAATCATTCCAGCAATAGATATTATAGGTGGTAATTGTGTACGCCTTACCCAAGGGGATTACAACCAGAAAAAGGAATATTCATCTGATCCTACCGAGGTAGCCAAGAGGTTTGAAGGAGCAGGAATTAAAAGACTGCATTTAGTAGATTTGGATGGAGCCAAAGCCAAGAAGATCATCAATACCAAGGTATTGGAGAGGATTTGTCAAGCGACCAGACTACAAGTAGATTTTGGCGGAGGGGTGCAATCGGATGAAGACATTGCCTTGGCTTTTAGGTTAGGTGCGAAACAAGTAACTGGAGGAAGCATAGCCGTGAAAAACCCTGACTTGTTCACCGGATGGCTCAAATCTTACGGAGGAGAAAAATTGATTTTGGGGGCAGATGCCAAAGACAGGAAAATTGCAATTTCAGGTTGGCAAGAAACGACCGAAATGGATTTAATAGCTTTCATTAAAGATTACCAAACCAAAGGAGTTCAATATGTTATATGTACTGACGTAGCAAAAGATGGATTGCTACAGGGACCGTCACTGGAACTTTACAAGGAAATAATACAAGAGATTCCTGGGATTAAGCTGATTGCAAGTGGGGGAGTAGCTTCCGTAAGCGATTTGGAAGAACTTGAATCAGCCGGGGTATATGGAACCATTGTAGGAAAAGCCTTTTATGAAGGTAGAATAAGCTTGGAGGAGTTAAGTAGCTTTATACAAAATTAATATGTTGACAAAAAGAATAATACCTTGTCTGGATATAAAGGATGGGAGAACAGTTAAAGGAGTTAATTTTATTGAGTTGAGGGATGCTGGTGATCCGGTGGAATTGGGTAAAATATATGCTAACGAAGGGGCTGACGAGTTGGTGTTTTTAGACATCACGGCTACGGTAGAAAAGCGGAAAACCTTGGTTGAATTGGTTACCAAGGTGGCAAAAACCGTGAATATCCCTTTTACTGTGGGTGGTGGAATTTCTACGATCGACGATGTAAAGGCCTTGCTTAATGCTGGAGCTGACAAAATAAGTATTAATTCTGCAGCAGTGAGAAACCCCTCGGCAATAAACCAACTCGCAAGAGAGTTTGGGAGTCAATGTATAGTTGTTGCCATTGATACAAAAAATATTGATGGAATTGATTTTGTACATACCCATGGGGGAAGAAGGCCTACCTTGCTAAAAACTCAGGAATGGGCAGCAGAGGTCGCGGAAAGAGGAGCGGGAGAGATTTTGCTTACTTCTATGGACCACGATGGTGTGAAAAATGGTTTCGCAAATGGCATCACCTCCGAATTGTCATCCTTTCTCCCTATTCCTGTTATCGCTTCAGGAGGAGCGGGTACCATGCAGCATTTTCAAGAAGTGTTTACTGCAGGAAAAGCAGATGCTGCTTTGGCTGCCAGTATCTTCCATTTTAAAGAAATACCAATACCTGTATTAAAGGATTTTCTCGACAAGCAAGGAGTCAACATAAGGAAGATGTCATAAATCTTCATCAATTTTGAGTCTTACTATTAATATTTGAGCAATAATATAGAATGAAAAATATAACGATAGATTTTGAAAAAGTAAATGGTCTGGTACCTGCCATTATCCAAGATGAGTTTACAAAAGAAGTATTGATGATGGGCTATATGAACCAAGAAGCCATCGATGAATCTGTAAAAAGTGGAAAGGTTACCTTCTTTAGCAGGACGAAAGATCGTTTGTGGACTAAAGGAGAAACTTCAGGGAATTTTTTAATGATTAAAAATATTGAAGTAGACTGTGACCAAGATACCTTGCTGATCACTGTAAACCCCATAGGTCCAGTCTGTCACACAGGCAATGATACTTGCTTTGCACATGGCAATAGAGGGAAAACCCATTTTATTGACCAATTAAGAAAGGTGATTAAAGAAAGGAAGAACAATCCTTCAGACAAATCCTATACCACCTCTCTATTCAATGCTGGCATCAATAAAGTTGCACAAAAAGTAGGGGAGGAAGCGGTGGAAATTGTGATCGAAGCCAAAGATGATAACAAGGAGTTGTTCATGGGTGAGGCAGCAGATTTATTGTATCATTATTTGGTATTGCTGGAAGCAAAATCGTACGAGTTGGATGAAGTAATGGAAGTTTTGATCAACCGTCATCAAAAGTAAATTTTACTGAGATTGTCCTATTTATTTGTTTATGGTACGTTAAGGAAGGGCTTTGGACATCCAATGGCTGAATTATTGGAGCAGTCTGGAGAATTTTTCACTAGTGGCACTTGCAAGGGCCTGTTGTATGATTTAGGTCCCTATCCTGTATTTACCTATACTTCAGCTTTAAACGAAGATGTTTTTGGGGATGTCTATTTGCTTCACAATGAAGATGAGGTATTGACAATTTTGGATGAATACGAAGGTATTGGTGAGAATCTGGAAACAGGGGTGACTTATGAAAGGCTAAAATTAAACATTGAAACGGTGGATGGGGTAAACCTATCTGCTTGGATATACCTTCATTTGGGTACTTTGGATCACCTGAAACCTATTGAAGGAGGCGATTATTTAAATTATATTACAGAGGGTAAAGGTGATCAGTAATGTTGAACTGGGAATCTTAATTTGATGAATACTTTTTAATTGTATACCTTTATAAGGTTGAAGAAATCATTTTCCATATTGGTTGCTGCATTTTTTCTTTTTTCCAGCATAGGCCTGGCGAAGAGCAGTCATATTTGTATGGGTTATGAAATGTTAAAAGGATTTGGTTTGTCTGCCAAACATTTAGATTGTGGTATGGACAACCATGAGGAAATCCCATCCTCAGAAAATGATTCAAATGGGGTCTCAAACCAGTGCTGCCAAAATCAATTTGAATTAATCCAATTAGAGATTGATCAAAACCTTAATGTAGTAAATGTAGGTGCCCCGCAAATGATTTTTATTGCGGCATTCACTCAGGCTTTTTTGCTTTGTGCGGAAATGGTTTTGGCACCAGTTACCACTTGCTCCTTTGACCCTCCCCCTATCAATTCACAGGACTATACTGTCCTGTACCAAACTTTCCTTATTTAATCCGACTAGATAATTTGGTCAACTACTGACCTGTTTTTTTGCTGCTTTTAAAAACCGGCAGTTCATTATCTGGTATTTCTTCATATAGGATTAAATCATGCTTAATTCAATCATCAAGTTTTTTCTTGAAAACAAATTGGTTACCCTTCTCTTTATACTGGTAATAGTAATGTGGGGGATTGTGACTGCGCCATTCGGATGGCAGGTTGGGGCATTACCTTCTGATCCAGTTCCTGTGGATGCCATTCCTGACATAGGTGAAAACCAACAAATCGTATTCACTCCATGGCCGGGAAGATCGCCACAGGATATAGAAGATCAAATCTCCTACCCGCTTACGACCTACCTACTAGGTATTCCCGGGGTCAAGTCCATTAGGAGCTCCTCCATTTTCGGGTTTTCCAGTATTTACATCATTTTCAATGAAGACACAGAATTCTATTGGTCACGCTCTCGAATTTTGGAAAAGCTCAATTCACTTCCAGCCGATTTGCTTCCAGGTGAAGTCCAACCTGGATTAGGACCTGATGCTACAGCACTTGGTCAGGTGTATTGGTACACACTGGAAGGGCGGGACCAAGAGGGAAACCCCACTGGTGGTTGGGACCTTCATGAAATCAGAACAGTTCAGGATTTTTTCGTCAAATATGGATTGAACGCTGTGGAAGGCGTTTCCGAAGTAGCTTCAATAGGTGGATTTGTTCAGGAATACCAGGTAGATGTAAATCCAGATGCGTTAAAAGCGTATAATATCCCCCTGACCAAAGTAATGATGGCAGTAAAACAATCCAATCGGGACGTTGGAGCAAAAACCATTGAAATAAATCAGGCGGAATATTTAGTCCGAGGACTTGGCTATATTAAATCGATTGAGGATCTCGAACTTGCCGTAGTAGCTGTACAGGACAATGTGCCGATCCGAATCAAAGACATCGCAATAGTTCAATTGGGACCGGCGACCAGAAGAGGGCTTTTGGATAAGGGAGGAGCCGAAGTAGTAGGCGGAGTGGTGGTGGCCAGATATGGGTCAAACCCGCTGCAAGTTATTAATCAGGTAAAAGCGAAAATCGATGAAATTGCTCCAGGGTTACCCAGGAAAACACTTTCAGATGGTAGGGTAAGTCAACTGACTATTGTCCCATTTTATGACAGATCTACGCTGATCCAAGAAACCTTAGGAACACTGGAAGAGGCATTGTCCTTAGAAATACTTATCACAATTCTGGTGGTGATAGTAATGGTATATAACCTAAGAGCCTCTATTCTCATTTCAAGTTTACTGCCAATAGCCATTCTGATGGTATTTATAGCCATGCGCTATTTTGGTGTAGATGCCAATATCGTAGCACTATCGGGCATAGCCATTGCCATAGGTACGATGGTGGATTTGGGGATTATCCTTTCTGAAAATATCATCAAGCATATTGACGAAGCGCCACCGAGTCAGAAACTAATCACGACTATATACAATGGATCAACTGAAGTAGCTGGTGCCATTCTTACTGCCGTATCAACGACGATAGTAAGCTTTATTCCGGTATTTACCATGCAAGCTGCTGAAGGAAAGCTTTTTGGACCTTTGGCTTACACCAAAACTTTTGCATTGATCGCTGCATTAATCGTTTCATTGCTGATACTTCCAAGCATTGCGCATACATTTTTTGGCTTTAAGATAAACAACCCAAAACACAGACGAGCTGGAAATGTTCTGCTTGTACTGGCAGGGATAGTTTCTCTTTTTATGGGCTTTATTTGGGCTGGAAGCCTACTCATTTTACTTGCAGGAATTGCGCTAATGAGAGAATATGTAACGTACAGGAACATCAGCATTTCTGGGAGTATTAAATATATCTATACTAATCTGGAAATTATAGTTGTCATCGTTGGTGTGTTATGGCTTCTGGCTGGTTACTGGCTGCCTTTGGGCGCTACTAAATCCCTCTTGCTCAACTTTGTTTTTGTTGCCTTATTAGTCAGTCTTATTTTGGGTGCCTTTATTCTCTTAGAATACAACTACAAGAAAGTACTGACCTGGTGTCTTGACCACAAAGCAGCATTCTTAACCGTTCCCACCTTAATTATCCTAATTGGGATAATGATTTGGATTGGCTTTAACAGCACCTTTAGCACTATTCGAAAAGCTAGCAATGGCGTGGGCTGGAATATTCAGGATTCCAAAGTTTGGTCAGGATTAGCGTACACTTTTCCAGGAATGCAGAAGGAATTTATGCCTTCACTGAATGAAGGGAGCTTTTTGCTGATGCCGACCGCCATGCCGCATTCTGGAATCGCGTTTAACCGCAAAGTCCTTGGGCAACTAGACATGCGTATAAGCAGTATTCCTGAGGTTGACCTTAGTGTAGGTAAGCTTGGACGAGTTGAATCAGCCCTGGATCCTGCCCCTATCTCAATGTATGAGATTGTGGTCAATTACAAACCTGAATACCTGTTAAATCAAAAAGGGCATCGACAGCGATTCAAAGTTGACAGGGACAACAGATTTATACTATCCTCCGGTGACACGCTATCTAATACAGATGCGCTTGCACAGGGAATTACAGCTTCTCAGCTTATTGCGGATGAGGATGGAATGTATTTTAGAAATTGGAGGGAGCACATCAACTCTCCGGATGACATTTGGAATGAAATAGTAGCGGTCACTAAAATCCCAGGGATTACTTCTGCGCCAAAACTTCAGCCAATAGAAACCCGGCTAGTAATGCTGCAGACAGGTATGCGGGCACCTATGGGAATGAAAGTGTATGGCCCCGATTTGCAGACTATTGAAGATTTTGGCATTCAGGTAGAAAATATACTCAAGCAGGTGCCGTCGGTGAAAACCGAAGCTGTATTTGCTGATCGCATCGTAGGCAAGCCCTATCTGCATCTCAATATCAACCGAGAGCAAATAGCAAGATTTGGGCTGAGCGTTGAGGATGTCCAGACGATCATTGAAACGGCAATTGGTGGGATGAAAATCACCACCACCGTAGAAGGAAGAGAACGCTTCCCTGTTCGTGTCCGCTACCCAAGGGAACTTCGTGACGACCCAGAATCATTAGGTAAAATATTGATCCCCACGCCTACCGGTGCTCAAATTCAGCTTAGCCAAATCGTAGATTTCGAATATTTAAGAGGGCCTCAGGCAATCAAAAGTGAAGAAACATTTTTGGTGGGCTATGTGCTTTTTGACAAAAAGGAGGGTTTCTCAGAAGTCACTGTCGTGGAAGATGCCAAAAACTTGATTCAAGGGAAAATCGAATCCGGTGAACTGGAAGTACCAGCTGGGGTCTCCTTCAAATTTTCAGGAAGTTATGAAAACCAAGTCCGTGCAGAAAAACGGCTGGCTGTGATCGTTCCACTTGTATTATTAATCATTTTTCTGATTCTTTATTTTCAATTCCGGTCAGTCACTACTTCGCTTATGGTCTTTACAGGAATAGCCATGGCTTTTAGCGGAGGTTTTATCGCACTATGGTTTTATGGTCAGGTTTGGTTTGGCGACTTTAGCCTTTTTGGTACTAATTTTAGAGATCTTTTTCAGCTTCACACGATTAATCTGAGTGTTGCCGTGTGGGTAGGTTTCATCGCTTTATTTGGCATAGCGACCGATGACGGTGTGCTTATGGCAACGTACTTAGATCAGAGTTTCGTTAAAAACAAAACTGATAATCTTAAAGGCATCAGGCTGGCAATCGTGGAAGCTGGACAGCGCAGAATCAAGCCTGCAATCATGACTTCTGCGACTACCATCATCGCTTTACTGCCGATTCTTACCTCATCAGGAAGAGGATCAGACATTATGATTCCCATGGCGATTCCTGCTTTTGGAGGCATGATTGTAGCAGCCATCACCTATTTTATTGTACCCGTGTTGTATTCAATTCGAGAAGAACGAAAACTTAAAAAAGCTATAAAATGAAAGCCATCGCATTATCTATAACGCTCGTTTTGGTTATGAGTTTTTCTGGAATTGCCCAGACTTTGGAGGACTATTATGTGATTGCTGCTAAAAACAATCCTGGGCTGAAAGCAAAATACAAGGCATTTGAGGCAGCTTTACAAAAAATTCCACAAGCAAATTCACTTACAGACCCCAATTTGTCTTTTGGTTACTTTATTTCTCCTGTAGAAACCAGAGTTGGGCCGCAACGGATGCGATTTTCATTGACCCAGATGTTTCCATGGTTCGGTACATTGCGCATCCAAGGTGATGTTGCCGCAGTCCTTGCTGAGGTGAAATACCAGGAATTCTTGGATGCTCGGAATATGCTTTATAGTCAAGTTTCGGCAGTTTATTATCCGCTGTTGGAAACAAATCAGCTGGTCGAGATTGAGGAAGAAAATCTTCAAATTCTTACGACGTATAAAGCTATAGCCACTTCGAAATTTGAAAATGGTAGTGGATCACTGGCTGATGTACTTCGGGTAGATATCATGAGTACTAGTGCCAATACTAATCTGGAGGTGCTAAATAAAAAAATTCAGTCCTCCAATGTATGGCTAAATTCCTTACTAGGAAGGTTTTATGATTCACCAGTTGAACTGGAAGAAAAGCTGACCATTCCGAATTCCACAACTGAGGTATTAATTGATTCTCTGCAGAACAATCCTTTATTGGAAAGATTGGAGCTAAAAATTCAGGCTAGCGAACTTAACCAAAAACTGGCAACTAAACAGGGCTTGCCAAAACTTGGTGCTGGAGTAGATTATGTGATGGTGGACAAAAGAAATGACATGGTGCTAGCCGAAAATGGTAAAAATGTCTTGATGCCCATGGTCACAATGAGTATCCCTATTTTTAGAAAAAAATACGATGGGGCCAAAAAAGAAGCTTTGTTACTTGCTGAATCCTATCATGCGGAAAAGCTGGATGTTTCAAATAATCTCTACGGCTCTTTTTATAGGTATAAGGTAGCAATGGAAATCCAGCTTGACCTAATTTCTTCCTTTAACAAACAAATCGAAACTAGCGAACGAACACTTGAATTGCTGTATAGATCCTATGCAAATTCAGGAAATGATTTTGAAGATGTTTTACGCCTTCAGCAGCAATTGCTGGAATACCGAAAAATGAAAATAAAAGCCTCCGTTGCCTACTATGCTGCTGAGGCCCAACTCAATTATTTAACCGCTAAATCTTACTAACATGAAGGCAATGAACAAACGACTTCAAGAATTAAGAGTAAGAAACCACCACTAACATTAACTAAACTTATCAACCATGGAACACACAAATCAGCATGACAAACATAAGTCCCACGATATGTCCAAAATGGAACGCGAGGATAAGCATGAGAATCATGATCATAGTATGCATCATATGCACATGATCATGGATTTCAAAAAAAGATTTTGGGTTTCCTTAGTTATCACCCTGCCAATTATAGTATTGGCACCTATGATACAGGATCTACTAGGTTATGAATTTACATTTAATGGGGATCGATATGTGCAGTTTGGACTTTCCACCCTTGTGTTTTTATATGGTGGATGGCCATTCCTCACGGGATTGGTAGGTGAGTTAAAGAAAAAATCTCCTGGAATGATGACACTCATTGCCTTGGCCATTTCAGTTGCTTACTTCTATAGCTCGGCCGTGGTCTTTGGTCTTTCAGGTAAAATCTTCTTTTGGGAATTGGTCAGTTTGATCGACATCATGCTTTTAGGGCATTGGATAGAAATGAAATCAGTGATGGGTGCCAGCAATGCTCTGCAGGAACTGGCCAAATTGATGCCCTCGGATGCCAGAAGGGTGAAAGCTAATGGGGATACTGAAGATGTACCTATTGCAGCCCTTAAGGAGGGTGACCTAATTCAGGTAAGGCCTGGAGAGAAAGTCCCTGCTGATGGAGTAATTTTGGAAGGAAGCAGTCATGTCAATGAATCCATGCTGACAGGAGAATCAAAACCTGTTGAAAAACAAAAAGATGATGAAGTAATTGGTGGTTCTATTAACGATAACGGCGCACTTAAAATCAAAGTGCGGCATACCGGTGAAGATTCTTATTTATCCAAAGTAATTGGATTGGTCACCGAAGCACAACAAACCAAATCAAAATCCCAAAATCTTGCGGACCGAGCTGCAGGCTGGCTTTTTTACATCGCCCTAGGTGCGGGTATTGCCACCTTAATTGTATGGCTAAGTCTGGGCAAAGAATTCGATTATGCTTTAGAACGAATGGTCACGGTAATGATTATCTCTTGCCCCCATGCCTTAGGATTGGCTGTTCCTTTGGTCGTAGCAATTTCCACTTCAGTATCCGCTAAGCATGGGCTTTTAATTCGGAACCGAACGGCATTTGAAAATGCTAGAAAAATAACGACGATTATTTTTGATAAAACAGGGACTCTCACCAAAGGAGAATTTGGAGTGACCAGGTATGAGGCAGTAACTGACTCACTGGACGCAAATGAATTGCTCCGTATAGCCGCTTCGCTGGAAAATGTATCTGAACATCCTATTGCAGCTGGAATTGTCAGAAAAGCCAAAGAACAGGATTTGAAATTAAGCGATCCTAAAGATTTTAAAAATATTACAGGAAGAGGAATTCAGGCAAATCTTGAAGGGAAGAAATTTTCCATTGTCAGTCCTGGGAGCCTTAAAAAAGAAGGGATAGATCAACCAAAAGAAGCATTTAAATCAGAAGATGAGACAGTTGTCTTTGTACTCTCCGATGGGAAACTGATCGGATATATAGCCCTTGCTGACGAAATCAGAAAAGAGTCGGCAGAAGCCATTCAAACCTTAAAAAAGCAGGGAATCAAAGTTTTGATGGCTACCGGTGACAATGAAAAGGTAGGAAAGGCTGTAAGTGAAGCACTTGGGTTGGATGGCTATTTCGCTGAAGTATTGCCGGAAGACAAGCAGAAGATTATCAAAGATCTGCAAGAGAAGGGCGAATTCGTAGCCATGACGGGTGATGGTGTCAATGATGCCCCTGCACTGGCACAAGCAGATGTAGGAATAGCGGTAGGTTCTGGTACTGATGTGGCTGCTGAAACGGCTGATATTATTTTGGTAAACAGCAATCCAAAAGACATCGCCAAGCTCATTCTTTTCGGTACGGCTACTTATAAAAAAATGATGCAAAATATTTGGTGGGCAGCAGGCTATAATATTCTTGCCGTCCCACTTGCTGCAGGTGTATTGGCGGGCATCGGTATTATTCTCAGCCCAGCCATTGGCGCTGTCTTAATGAGTTTAAGTACGGTGATCGTAGCATTGAATGCCCAGCTATTGAGGAAACAAATTAAAAATTAACCCTTAATCGCATGAAACAGATACACATAAAGTTCCTTCTGATAAGTTCAGCGATGTTGCTTAGCTCTATAAGTTTATCATATGGACAGCAAGTAACGCAGGATACTACTGTTTACACCCTTACGCTGGATGAGGGGGAGATAGATAAAACAGGAAAACCTATTGAAGCCATCACGGTAAACGACGGCATTCCCGGCCCAACTTTGCGTTTTAAAGAAGGTGGGTATGCAGTAATCTATGTTAAAAATGAAATGGATGTGGAAACTTCCGTGCATTGGCATGGAATCTTATTACCAAACTTCTTTGATGGCGTTCCTTACCTCACTACCCCTCCTATCAAACCCGGTGAAACACAGAAATATGAATTCCCTCTTAAGCAGTCCGGTACCTATTGGTATCATTCACACACAATGTTGCAAGAGCAGAGTGGCGTGTATGGCTCAATTGTCATTGAGCCAAAAGAGCAAACACTCGAATATGATCGGGAGTTGGTCTTACTTCTATCTGATTGGACTACTGAAAAGCCCGAAAACGTATTACGGAATCTCAAACGAGGAAATGAATGGTACAATATCAAAAAAGGTACCGCAACACCATTAAGCATGGTGATTAGCAGAGGCGGGTTTGGTGCCCAGCTGAACTTTTGGAAACAGCGAATGGAAGGTGCCGACATCGCTGATATTTATTACAATGCTTTTTTAAATAACGGTCAGGTCACCAATGAATACCCCGAATTTAAGCCAGGAGATAAAGTTAGGGTTCGAATGATTAACGGTTCGGCCTCCTCTCAATTTTGGCTGACCTTTGGAGGTAAGGATCCGCTCTTAGTTTCTGCAGATGGCTTGAATGTTGAGCCCATTTCCAGAAACAAAACTTTTATCGCTATAGCTGAAACTTACGATTTTATCGTGACCATTCCCACAGCAGGAAAAGTAGAAATTCGAGCTATGGCTCAAGATGGATCAGGAACAACTTCAGCGTTCCTTGGCAGTGGAAATACCATCTTAGCACCTGAGGTACCACGCCCTGATAAGATCGGCATGATGATGAAAATGGCCAAAATGGATATGAGAATGGGTGCACCGGCTATGAAATTGAATCCTTCTAAGGAAAAACCACAGAGAATGATGGAAAACTGGGGAATGCAAATGAAGGAAGATGATCATTCACAAATGACTAGTCCTGACTCAGAACCCAACATGAATTCAATGGATACCAGCATTCAAAGCATGAATCACGCTTCCATGGATCATAGCATGTCACAAGATAAAATGAAAAATAAGGGCATGTACATGGCAAGCTCCAATGCTAAAATGTCTGGCATGGACATGTTTTCCGAATACAATTATGACTATCTGAAAGCTAAGGAAAAAACTGGGTTCGATACGGACAAACCTGTAAATGAAGTGCTACTTAACCTTACCGGAAATATGTGGCGATACATCTGGAGCATGAATGGCGTTCCACTCTCCGAAGCTGATAAAATTAAAATTGAAACGGAAAAAGTAACCCGTATCACACTTAACAACCTTACCATGATGCATCACCCGATGCACCTGCACGGGCATTTTTTTAGAGTCATCAATACGAACGGAGAATATTCCCCATTAAAGCATACCGTAAATGTTCCTCCGATGCAGCAGGTAGTGATAGAATTTGATGGAACTGAAACAGGAGACTGGTTTTTCCATTGTCATGTCTTATACCATATGGCAGGTGGTATGGCCAGAGTGTTTTCTTATGGTACACCTCGAGACCCAAGACTAACGCCTTTTTCACTGAAAAACCTAACGCAGGAAGCCAATCACCTCTACAACTGGGGGACATTAACAGCGGCATCGAATAGCACTTCCTTGAATTTGATGTCTTCCAATACCCGAAACCAATTCAATCTGGATGCTGATATAGGTTACAACCAAAACATGGAATTGGAATTCAGTTACGAGCGCTACATCTACGATTATTTCAGAGTATTTATGGGGGTAAATTCAGAAAACAAAGTCTCAAAAGACTGGGCTGAACTCAGCACTACCGCCGTTGGTGGTATCAGATTCCTAACTCCCTATATGTTTAATCTGGATGTAAGGATGGATAGTAAGCTCCGACCTGAATTGCGGATCAGCCGTGAAATCATGATTTTCCCGAAAACCTCCATTTTCGGCAACTACGAATACCAGATGGATTTTGGCTGGGTCAATGAACTTCCGGAAGCAGAAAACGGAAGTCCGTCAAACTATCAGGCAGAAACTACCTGGTCTGCAGGCGTAAACTACATGCTTTCAAGAAATTTCTCATTAACGGGGAGTTATGACAATCGCTTTGGAGGTGGAGGTGGTCTGACCGTCCGATTCTAAAAAAGAACGAACCGCTGACTTGTAACAAAGAAAAAATATAATGAACAACTTATGAAAAAGCTATTTAACAATAAGTTCCTATTGATTGCCTTCACATTGCTTGTGGGTGCACTGATAGGCTGGCTGATTAAGCCGTCGGGAAATTCGCCTAAGCCATTACTGGAACATGAGCATGTTGAATCCATCGTAGAGATCCCAACCGTTTACACCTGCTCCATGCACCCACAGATTCGCCAAAATGAACCTGGTAACTGTCCGATTTGTGGGATGGAGCTTATTCCATTGGAAAATGAATCTGTAGAAGCTGACCCAATGTCAATTACAATGTCTTCTATAGCAATTCAACTCGCAGGAGTGCAAACTATGATTGTGAGAAGTGGGAAGGCTGATAAAACAGTTAGATTGAACGGGAAAATTCAAGTTGATGAGCGGTTATTATTTACGCAAGCAAGTCATATTCCAGGAAGAATTGAGCAATTGATGGTGAATTTTACCGGAGAGTATATTGCCAAGGGCCAGACCATCGCATTGGTATATTCTCCACAACTTGTGACCAGCCAGGAGGAGCTTCTTCAAGCAAATAAATTCAAAGAGGAGCAGCCAACACTGTTTAAAGCTGCTGTAGCTAAACTCAAAAACTGGAAGGTTTCAGAAGAACAGGTTCAACAGGTTTTGACTTCTCAAGAGGTAATTAAGAATTTTCCTATTAAAGCAAATGTATCTGGTTTTGTGTCCCAAAAATTCGCAAATCTGGGAGATCACCTAACGATGGGACAGGCTATTTATGAGGTGTCTAATCTATCTAATGTTTGGGTATTATTTGATGTCTATGAATCTGAAATTCCTTGGATTAAAACTGGGGATGAGGTAAGTTATACTGTTCAATCCATTCCAGGAAAAACGTTTACAGGAAAAATAGATTACTTGGATCCTATTATCGATCCAGCCACCAGAGTTGCTCATGCTAGAATTGGGGTTGCCAACCCAAACTTGAAATTCAAACCTGAAATGTTTGTTTCAGGAATAATTAAAAGTTCTATTATTGGATCAGATGAGTCTATTGTAGTGCCCAAGACTGCGGTCATGTGGACCGGTACACGGTCTGTAGTATATGTAAAAAAGACTACTGCCCAAGCTGTTTCATTTCAATTACGTGAAGTTACGCTTGGCTCAGCTTTGGGATCTGAATACCTTATCGAATCCGGTCTTCAGTTTGGAGAAGAAATCGCAATAAACGGAACCTTCAGCATTGATGCAGCTGCACAACTGGCAGGCAAAGCAAGTATGATGAGTCCTGAAGGTGGAGCAGCAATGACAGGTCATAACCATGGAGGCAAGGAAATGACAACGGTAAGCCAAACAGATGGCCAAAAAAAGCATGTGCTTTCACAAACTACCAAAGATGAGCTGATTCCTCTATTTGAGCATTATTTGAAAATAAAAAATGCACTGACTCAGGATGACTTAAAGCGTTCAGAATCACAGGCAAATGAAATGCTTACCTATTTGTCAAATGTAAACATGGAAGCCTTCAAAGGGGATGCGCATATGGAATGGATGAAATATCAGAAAAGCTTAACGTCTTCCCTTGAAAAGATAGCCGCCCATAAATCAATGGAAGAAATGCGCAAATCATTCCTATCGATTTCCGATGAGATGATAGGTATGGCTGAGAAATTTCACCCTTTCCCAAAGCCACTATATGTACAGCATTGTCCCATGGCTGACAGTAACCGGGGGGCAGATTGGTTGAGTCTGGAAGAAAAAGTAGTCAATCCCTATTTTGGAAAAGGCATGCTAACTTGTGGCGAAGTCATCAGAACGATTAAATAAAACTTCGGTAATTTGAAAATACTATAACAGGAATGAAAGTGTACAGGGATTGAAATTTAGAATTGAGGAGAAAAGAATAGCCATTTATTTATTTTGGTAATCCTATTATATTTATTAAATTAACTTATTAAAAAAATATAAATCGAATATATATTCTGTACTTCCTTAAAAAATCAAAATAATGAAGACGCTTAAAATAGTCCTTACTATCCTTTTAATATTGGTGTCAATCCCTTTCATAGTAGGGATATTTATTGACCAGGAATATACAGTTGTTCGGGAAGTGACAATTGATCAACCCAAAGATGAGGTCTTCGAATATGTTAAACTACTAAAAAACCAGGATAACTTCTCAAGTTGGACACTTAAGGATCCAACGATGACAAAAAGTTTTAAGGGGGTGGATGGAGAGGTCGGATTTGTTTCAGCTTGGGCAAGCGAAGACCCAAATGTGGGGGTTGGTGAGCAGGAAATATTGGCAATTGACAAAGGCAAAAGAATTGACTACGCGCTAAGGTTTAAGGAACCATTTGAGGCATCTGATAAAGCTTTTATGGAGTTTAAAGAAATTAATGAAAACCATACCAAAGTCACTTGGGGATTTGAAGGTAAGATGGATTACCCCATGAATACGATGTTACTGATGATGGATATGGAGGAAATGGTCGGAAAAGATTTTTCCGAGGGACTTCAGAAATTAAAGTCAATCCTTGAAAATAGGTAAAACGGCTTTGCTGAATATTCGACCAGCGCTAATTAAGGCATTGGTACAGACCTAAAATCATCACTTTCTGAAAATTAGTTCGAGCAGTTATTTGTGGTAAAAGGGGGTTAAATTGTGCGTGAGAGTATAATTGTGTTTATTCTGTTTAATAATTAATATTCTTCATTAAACATTTTAATTTTTTCATGGTTTAGTATTAAAATTAACTAAAATATTTTACTATGAAAAATTCAATAAGCCTGTGTTTAATAGCGCTAATGTTCGTATTTACAGCAGCTGCAAACGATGACAAAAAAGTATTAGAAAAGCCCAAAGCTGACAAAGATATAGTGGATCTAGCAGTCGGAACCGAATTTTTAAGTACGCTGGTTGCTGCTGTAAAAGCAGGTGGATTAGTGGATGTTCTTAAGGGTGATGGACCATTTACAGTTTTTGCTCCAACAAACGAAGCTTTCGCTAAACTACCTGAAGGCACTGTAGCAAGTCTATTAAAGCCTGAAAATAAAGATAAATTAATTAAAATTCTTACTTACCATGTTGTTGCCGGTAAGGTAATGTCAACTGATTTGAGTAATGGAATGGAAGCAGAAACAGTTCAAGGGCAAAAAATTAAGATAATGCTTAAGGATGGAGCTGCTATGGTGAATAATGCTACAATTACTGCTGCTGATATAGAAGCGAGTAATGGAGTTGTCCATGTGATAGACACTGTCATCATGCCTGAAATGTAATTTAAAAGTAAATATGGTTACATTGAATAGTTCTTTGTAACCATGTTTTTTTAGCCATTTTTATTTTTTAGGCCATCTTCGGATAGAAAGACCACAGAATTAAACTGGTTTAGTTCAAGGCAGAAATCTATGTCTTTTTCTAGATTGTGATTTTGTAGTCTTTTTGCATGACTAGCTTTTTGAAGATACGCGCGCAATCCTCCTTTTACCTGTTCATAGAGTGATTCCATAGCCAAGGTAGCATCGCATTCATGTTTCCACCCCAAAGAACTTGACAATGCCCCGGCATATAAAGAATCTTCCAGATTGAATTTACCTTTCCATCCTGCGCACAATACCAAAACATCGTTTGTAGAGGCTTGCAAATAGTCTACGGTAGCCTGAAGGTTTAAAAATGAGCCGATAAGTACCTCAGCGGCCTGCTCCCGAGCCAAAGAAATTGCTCTGGTACCATTTGTGGTTGTAATTGCTACATTTTTACCTGAAAAGGCTTGATTTAAATAAGCTAATGGGCTATTACCCAAATCAAACCCTTCGGCTTGTTTTCCGTTGCGTTCTCCGGCAATAAGCCATCCTCTTTTTTTGTAAGCTTTACACTGTTCCAGGTCCTTGACAGGTACGATTATATTCACTCCATTGGAAAGGGCTGTTACCATTGTAGAACTGGCTCTGAAAATATCAACAACAATTACTGTTTTGTTCGCAAACTCGTGCAGGTCTAACAAGTCAGGACTGATACAGGTTTCAATGGTTTTCATTTTTTAAGCAGGGGTAGTTTTTCTATTTTGGCAGGAATTCTTTTTTTCCTTATTTCTATACCAACTTCATTTCCAGGTTTGGCATATTCTATGTCCACATATCCTAAACCAATACCAATTCCCATGCTGGGGGATTGACTACCAGAAGTAACTTCACCTATAACTTTTCCTTCTGCATTAACAATAGGATAATGCGCCCTTGGAATTCCCCTTTCCAAAAGTTTGAACCCTACTAGCTTTTTTTTGATTCCCGCTTCTTTCTGCTTTTTCAAAACCTCATGGTTGATAAAGTCCTTGGTGAATTTGGTAATCCATCCTAATCCGGCTTCTAATGGTGAGGTTTCATCTGTAAGTTCGTGGCCATAAAGGCAGTAACCCATTTCCAGGCGAAGTGTATCTCTGGCCCCAAGTCCTATAGGCTTGATATCCAGTGTGCTACCTGCCTCAAAAATCGCTTCCCATACTTTTTTGGCAGCTTCATTTTTTATGTACAATTCAAAACCCTGCTCACCTGTATAGCCAGTAGCGGAGACAATTACATCTTCTACTCCGGCGAAAGTCCCTGTCTTAAAATGATAAAAAGGAATGTCTTTTAGAGAAATGGAAGTTAAGGATTGAATGGCCTTGATGGTGTTTGGTCCTTGAATGGCAAATAAGCAGGTTTGATCCGATATGTTTTCCAGCTTTGCATTTTGCGAATTGTGCTGCTGTATCCATTCCCAATCCTTGCTAATATTGGATGCATTTACGACAAGCATGTAGCGTTCTTCATCCAGTTTATAGGTCAAAAAATCATCCACTACACCCCCCTCTAGGTTGGGGAAGCAAGTGTATTGTGCCTGACCGATCTTGAGTGTAGCCGCATCGTTGGAGGAAACTTTTTGAATTAAGTCAAGGGCATTGGGTCCCTCTACTATAAATTCTCCCATATGGGATACATCAAAAACACCAACATTTTCACGAACGGTTTTGTGTTCCTCCATATCAGAACTATACCTCACAGGCATGTCATACCCTGCAAAAGGCATCATCTTGGCGCCTAAAGAATGATGTACATCATCAAGAGTTACTTTTTTTACTTTCTCCATTAATATTTGACGTTATTTTGAAAGCCTAAAGGTAAGAAATGTGCTTAATTTAATAGAAAAGGTTTTAGAAAAAAATCGCTGCTTACGGATGCATTTTGACCTAGTTAAAGTAATCAGAACTACTTCTAGTATCCGGGGTTTTGAATAAGTTTAGAATTAGCCAATAACTCTCTTTCGGGAATTGGGAAAATCAATTTAGGATCATCGAATGAGTAACTGAGTTCAGGGTTATTATTATCTACTATAGCACCTTTGGTTCGTTTAATGTCATGCAAAATATGCCCTTCATGTGACAGTTCTAGTTTTCTTTCTTTTAATATATCCTCAAGGTTGATACTGCTTTTTTCAGGCAGCGAAACCCTTCTTCTTATCCTATTAATGTCATCTAAGGGTGTTGCTCCTTCATTTGTTCCCTCTCGAAAGTTGGCTTCAGCACGTGTCAGGAACAATTCTGCCAATCGAATAATTTTGACATTTGTATATTGATCCCTCCATTTATCTGTGCGGATCCCTCCGGCTCTTTCTTCGTATTGCATTAATCGATCGTCTCCAGGCTCGTATTGATCTAAATGATTTTGCAAAATACTTACATCCCCATCTCGGCCTCCAAACTCAGGTGTGGAATAGAAAAGATGCATGGCATTCACTGGGTCTTGCGGGTTAACTTGTATGGTAAATAAATCTTCGGGACCATCGGATTCATTGTTAAAAACATTCATATAATCGGTCATGAGTTTTTTATCGTGCGCAATGGCCAGATCGATGCTTCGGTTGGCTGCATCTCGTGCCGAAGCAAAACCTCCCATCCGTAAGTAAACTCTTGAAAGCATGGCAGAAGCGGCGTAGCTGGAAGCAAAAACATTGTTAGTTTCTGGTAATAATTGTTCTGCATTTGTCAGATCCTCAACTATTTGTTGGTAAACTTTCTCGACAGAATGTCTTTCAATAATTCCGTTATCTTCGCCACCTCTAGAAGGCGTTAGTATCAATGGAATAGCCAAATTAGTGGACGTATTTCCAGATATATAAGGTAAGCCATAAAAACTTACTAGTTCGAAATAAACGACTCCCCTAATAAACAGTGCCTCACCTTTGATCCTTTCTTGATCTTCCTCCTTAACCTTAGCTATTGCACCAAGGATGTTGTTGGTTATATTGATGGTGCTATATGCGGTAAGCCAGGTATCTGTGACAAACGTATTGTTAGTTAAGATGCTTTTATTCAACATTTCTCTGGGCTGAGAGAAAGTCCCTTCCCATCGTATTTCATTATTAGCAGCTAGCATTTCACTGTAAAGAAGAATTCTACCCCCCCACAAATCTGATTTTCTGAGATTTGCATAAGCGCCTATAAGAACACGTTTAATATTGGCATCGCTGTCGAGAGCGGTGAGCTCATCTATCTCCTGTGATGGTTTTAAATCCAGTTGGTCGTCACACGAAATAATTAATAACCCGAGACAAAGTATAATAGGAATATAAAAAACTTTTGATAGCATATTTAAAATATTTAAAATCCTAAATTTAATCCTATGGAGTATGTTTTAGACTGTGGGGCCGAATAGAGATCAACTCCTTGGAATAAATTGGCATTAGCAAAACTATTGGACAAGGCCTCTGTTCCCACTTCAGGGTCCCAGCCATTGTACCTGGTAAATGTCAGCAGGTTTTGCGCAATAATATAGATTTTAGCATTACTTATTTTTAATCTTTCATTCCATATTTCAGGAAAGTTGTAGGCTAGTGATAGCGTTTTTAGCCTGAGGTAACTTCCGTCGGAAATGTACCTGCTTGAGGCACTGCAACCGTTGCATCTACCCAACCTAGCTTGAGGGACGTCTGTTAGGTCTCCAGGTTTTTGCCATCTTTGCATTTGCTCCACCGTATTGTTGTCAAACCAGTTAGCATTATTGGCATAATACCCGCCTGCGGCTTCGTAAATTTTATTGCCATAAACTCCCTGCAAAAGAAAAACCAAATTCAGATTTTTATAAGATATGTCATTGGTTAATCCTCCAATAAAATCAGGATTTGGGCTTCCAAGAAATAAACGGGCAGCGGTATTGTAATCACTGGTCGTTTCTCTCTGCGCCTCATCCTTGAAATAAAGGGCATCTCCATTTCCCGGATCCACCCCGGCGTATTTTGGCCCAAAAAACACGGCCATGGGTTGACCGACATAAATGCCATTCAGGTAACTTGAATAGGGAGGAGGAATAGCAGATTGGCCATTGGAAAGCGCCCGTACTTTGTTGATATTTTTGGCAAAATTGAAAGAAGATTTCCAAATAAGGTTGCTATTGGTATAGTTGACGGTGTTTAGTAATATTTCGATTCCATAATTCTGCATCTTCCCAATATTTTGCCTTTGCGTGGCAAACCCTGTGGTGGCTGGAACAGGAACCAGCAATAAAAGATCCCGGGTCATTTTATTGTAAAAATCTACTTCTCCAGAAAATCGGTCTTCAAAAAGGCCAAACTCCAAGCCTATATCAAATTGTTGCGTAGTTTCCCAGGTGAGGTTTGGATTGGCTATTTGAGTAGGAGATAAACCCGCTGTGAGACCATATGGCAAAGGTTCATACAAACCCAAGTGGTCAAAATCACCAATCAGGGCATTACCTGTAAGACCGAATGAAGTACGAATCTTAAAGTAACTAATGTTATAGATGTCTTTTAAAAAGTCCTCCTCACTGACCAGCCAGCCTAAAGAAGCAGCAGGGAAAAAACCGTATTTTTCACTCTTTCCAAATCTGGACGAGCCATCATATCTTGCACTTAAAGCAAGTAAATACTTGCCGTCTAATTTATAATTTATCCGAGTAAAGTAAGAAAGGAACGATGAATTTGTAAGTGTGGATAAACCATCGACAATCTCTGCAGCAGATTTAATAGTAGTAAGGCCGTCCAAAGGGAATTCCCGACCGTCAACGCTTGTAAACCTGTTTTCACTTTTTTGAAAAGACATGCCCAAGGTTGCTTCCAGTTTATGCCGGCCCTGAAGGTAAGGTTGATAAGTGAAGAAATTATTGGTATTGTAAGTAGCAATTTTCAACCAGCGGGACGACCCATAGCCATTTGAACTTTGTCCTGTGGCGGTGCGTGATCCGAAATAACGGTCGTCGTTCTGAATGAGGTTATCCATACCAAACTCTGACCTGAAAGTGAGGTTTTTAATGAGGTTCAATTCTCCGAAAACACTGTTGATGTTTCTTAAACTAGTGGTAGACCAATTGGAGTTTTCAGAATCTATCAGATTATTGTAGTAAGTTGTTGTAGGGCGATCATACAACTCTCCATTCAGGTTTCTGATTGGAGAGATGGGAGCTAAGGCTACCAGTTGCATTGGGCTGTTGAATTGATTGTCACTAGGCAAAGTATTGGTTGTGGTCCTTGTTAGACTGAAATTAGCCCCGATCCTAAAGTTCTCTGAAATGCTATGGTCGAAATTAAGCCTGCCGGAGATACGTTCAAAATCATTACGGATCAAGATGCCATCTTGCTTATCATAGGCACTTGAGAAATAAAATCTTGTTTTATCATCTCCCCCAGAAGCTGAAAAATTTACATTGGTTACACCAGCGTCTCCACTGAAGGCCTGGTCCTGCCAATTGGTATTGGTAGCCCCATCTCTCCAGTCTGTATGACCAGCATACTGATCCAAGCGGTTTTCGACAAACTGAAGATCTGAATCAGGGTATTCTAAAGGATTATTCAAAGGGTCTTTATTAGCAGCCAAATCATTGTTATATCCTGCTTCACGAAACAATTCGATGTATTGGCTTGCATTTAAAAAACCCTTTTTACGGGTAGGGCTACTGATGCCCCTCTGAATTCCTACATTAATTTTGGTTTTTCCTGACCTGCCTTTCTTTGTTGTGATCACCACTACTCCATTTGATCCCCTGGCACCATATATTGAAGATGCAGCTGCATCTTTCAACACATTAATTGATTCTATGTCACCAATATTGATCATAGACATGGGATTGCTGTTGTCTATACTACCTTCTGAAGTTACGGGTATTCCATCTATGACATAAAAGGGATCGTTGCCCGCAGAAATGGAGGTAGTGCCTCTTATTCTTATTTTTACACCGTCTCCTAGCTTTCCGCTGGATGAAGTTACAAATACTCCTGGGAGCCTTCCTTGTAGTGCTTCTTGAAAATTGGCAACTGGAATATCGGCAATTTCATTCCCTTCAATATTGGAGACATTTCCCGTCAGGTCAGACCTATTAATACTTCCGTACCCAACCACAACGATTTCATCAAGCGTATTTAAATTAGGTACAAGCCGTATGTTTAATTTTCTTCCATTTTTCACCAAGATTTCCTGCTGGATAAAACCTAAATAAGAAAAAACGATTATTGCTTCCCTGTCTATGGTTAATTGGTATTGACCTGAAATATTTGTGGTGGTAAACTTACCTGTATCGCCGATGCCAACACTCACATCTGGAATTCCCTTACCATCTGCAGCCGAAATAACTTTTCCGGAAATTGAAATGTTTTGAGCTAAGCCTAATAGTGGGAAGACAAATAACAAAACCAATACAATAGAAATATTGCTTTTCATAAATAAACTGGTGGGTAATAAAGCTTAATGAGGTGATAAGAAAATCTTATTTATCCTTGGACATTATACAATGTCAAAGGATATATTTTTGGGATAAACTGAGACTAATATAGTAAAAAATTTAAATTTTGGTATAGTCTTTTCTAAATAATATTGTTTTATACTTATTAGAACTATTAGCAAAATTCAATTGGAAATAATGATAGTTGGAACAAATCCAATAAAAACAACCCAATAATACCTCTCTTTCTTAAATTTTGAATTGAGGACTATCTGAAAAATAATGGATTGGTTCAAGAGGTAAGGCTCCAACATAGCTTTGCTTTCAAAGTCGCTCTAGGCTTTTTCCACCATCTAAGGGTTAAGTTTTTAGAGTAGGAGATAAGGGATGATTAATAATAAGCCATGCCATTCAAAAAAAAACTCAATTTACAGTCATAAGATCCCCGAAATAAGCATTAAATATTGCTGCAGGAAATGAAGGAAGATTATGTTCGGCTCCTAATATATATGAAACTATTATCTTACTTCGCTGTGTAATTTAGTAGCCGGACATGGATCTATATAATTAATGACTGTATATTTAGGGTTTGGCCAGGTGTTTCAAGCTTTGTAAAATAACTCAGAACACCTTTTTTTTCTAATGCTATAAAAATTAAAATTTATATTTAGCACTAGCCAACACAATTCTAGATTCCCATTTGCCGTAAAAAGTTTGCCTAAAGGTGTTGGTAAGACTGGTGCCTGCAAATCGTCTTGTATCAAAAATATCCCTAAAACTTACAGACAAAGCACCTTTATTCTCCAGGAAACTTTTCTGAATACTGGCATCCATATAATATTGGGACAAGTCTCTACCCTGGGCCTCTATTTCAGCCGATTCGTAGTTGCCTACCAACTGTAGACTGAATCCCTCAGGTAATCTAAAGTTATTCATTACTTTGGAATTCCACGCAAATCCTCTGTTTTTGAATTCTTCACCTATATTGGAGCTATCGACATTTATTCGGAAAGCCGTTACACTACCATTTAGGCTCCACCAGGGCATTATATCAATAATTCCAATAACCTCTGCTCCATATGAAACGGCTGTTTTTAGGTTGGCAGGTTGAGAATAGGAAATCCCATCTTCTATTATAGTTACAAAATCAAGTTGTCCATCTACATGTCTGTAGAATAAATTGGTGGAAAGACTGGCCTTTTCAAAATTACCTAAATATCCGAATTCGATTGAATGAATCATCTCCGGTTGTAAGGTGGGATTGCCCCTTCTTACACTTAATGAGTCGGTAATATCAGGAAAAGGATTTAATCTCCATGCTGTAGGTCGATCAATCCTCCTGCTATAAGTGAACTTTATTGCATTTTCCTCATCGATTTTGTATTGTGTTTGAAGACTAGGGAATAAGTTAAGATACTTTTGTTGGTTGGTCTCATTTGTGTTTTCTAAATAGGTGTCTACGAAAGTATATTCTCCTCTTAACCCCAAGGTATAATCAAACTTAGTCGATTTTCCAGCATAGATAAAATAGCCTGCATGGATTTGAACTTTATAGATAAACCTGTTGCTAATGTTTTGATCTTCTATATAGTCTTGGGTATTTTCCCGGAACCTTTGGTAAATATAGTCACTATCAAACTTTCTCAAATTAGATTTTAACCCTGCTTCTATTTTGGAGGATGGAGAGATGGACTTGTGAAATCGGCTTGAAAAACAGATATAAATCGCTTTTCATCTGTTGAGGAGGTGTTCTGTGAAAGAATCTCTTCATCTTCAAATATTTCTCTTTCTCTTCTCCTTTCTGAAACAGACTTCCAACTTCTAAAATTGTACCCAGCAAAGACATTGTACTTCAGCGTACGGTGGTTAATATTTACACCTGTACTCATTCTTCCCCTAGTTCCATAAGTAAGCTCCCCGTTTCCATGGGTACCTAGGTTTTCTCTCTTTCTTAAAACAATGTCAATCATTCCTCCCTCTGCCTCATACTTGGCATTTGGATTATTGATTATTTTAATTTTCTGAATGGCACTGGCGGGTATTTGATCCAAATTTTGGGTAAGTGATGAATTTCTTCCGTTGATTAGAACATTGGTACCCGAACTTCCTCTTAGTGTTATCGATCCATCGTCTGATACACTGACCGACGGTGCATTTCTTAAAATGTTTAGAAGTGTTCCACCCAAATTGGAAAGGTTTTGATCAGGAATAATGGTAATTCCTTCAACATCTGACTGGATGGGAAATTTTGCGGATTCAACAACTACCTCTTCCAGACGCTCACCTTCCGATTCTAATCTTATTGGGCCCAAATTTTTACTCATATTAAGGTCGATATTAATTTCTTTCTGCTCAAACCCAATCATGTAAAACCTCAATAAATAATAGCCTTTGGCTGCACTAAGTGTAAATTCCCCATCTATTCCCGAATCAGAAAATGCAACTGGACTGTCCTTATCAGGTGCAAATAATGCGGCTTGTACAAAAGAAAGTATTTTAGGATTATCAGATAGAGAAACTTTCTCCACAGCCACACGTTCTTGATGCGTTTGGGTTGACAAATTGAAAGCCTTTGCCATTTAATCCGTCACTAAATTCTAAAGTGGTTCCTGCGAGATATAGTAAGCTTTTTCTATCCACAATTATTTTAACTCCTTTATCTTCAAAAACATGGTCTGAATCCGAGGTAGCATTGTCAAAACCTAAGTCATACATTAAACCAGAACAACCTCCTCCTTTGACAGATACCCTTATATTTTCTTCTTCATTCCTGTTTTCTTCCTGTCTAAGTTCAAGGATACGATCCTTGGCTTTATCTGAAATGATGATCATATTTTTTCAAGTTTATATACCCTATTCATTTAACGATAATTAACCAGTAATGTTAGAAATAAATTCCATTATTCCTATCGAATTCCGCACCAAAGTTAACAATGATATTGATGAAATGGCACAACTCACAAATTAATCGTACTTTTGTGCTGGAAATTTATTGCCCTTGATTGGAGGGGTTATTACCAGAAATAAAATGCTATGAACAAGGAAAAAAGGACTGAAATTTCGACGCTTGGAGAGTTTGGACTTATTGATATGATCAGTGAGGATATAAAAAACAATCATCCCAGTTCCATAAAGGGAATAGGAGATGATGCAGCGGTAATTGGAGAGGGTGATGATCTTCGCGTTGTGACTACAGATTTGCTTTTAGAAGGTGTTCATTTTGATCTCTCCTATACTCCTTTAAAGCATCTTGGGTTTAAGGCAGTTGCTGTGAATGTTAGTGATGTTGCAGCAATGAATGCTATTCCCACTCAGGTAACGGTAGGAATTGGGCTTTCAAGTAAATTCTCTGTAGAAGCTGTCGCGGAACTTTATGAAGGGATCAAGCTGGCAGCAACACATTATAATGTGGATATTATAGGAGGAGACACTACTTCCTCCAGATCTGGGTTGGTCTTAAGCGTTACAGCTATAGGAGAAGTGAAAAGACAAGCCATAAGTTACAGGTCTGGAGCTAAGGTAAATGACATTATTTGCGCCACAGGAGATTTGGGTGGTGCTTTTGTAGGTTTGCAGGTATTGGAACGCGAAAAGCAGGTTTTTTTATCCAACCCCAACATGCAGCCTGACCTTGAAAAATATCCTTACATCACAGCGAGGCAATTAAAACCTGATGCTAGAATGGATATCATTCATGAGTTTAAAGAATTGGGGCTAGTACCTACAAGCATGATCGATATTTCAGATGGTTTAGCCTCAGAATTGTTTCATATCTGTAAAGCGTCAGATGTAGGAGTGGCCATTTATGAGGACAAACTACCTATCGATAAGCAAACTTATGATACTGCTTTTGAGTTAAATATTGATCCTACTACTTGTGTTTTAAATGGTGGTGAGGATTATGAACTCCTGTTCACCATTAGTCAGGATGATTTTAAAAAACTGGAAAAGCACCCTGACATTCATTTTATAGGGTATGTGACGGAGAAAGAAAACGGCAAGTACCTTATCAGTAAAAGCGGTGCTGCAGTACCTTTAAAAGCTCAAGGCTGGTCTCATTTTTGAGCCCTGCCTTGAGTGAATTATGTGGTCATTCCTTATTCTTCGGGATAAGGAATGTATAGAAACTTGGTAAATTCTTCATCGACCACAAATAGACAACAGAATTCATCAGGATCTTTGTAGGAGGCCTTAAATTGTTCCACCCCTTCCTCTTTAATTAATTTTCGTTGGATAAATTCATCCAGATAGGTGATGTAATAATTCCAGTCTATTGCCTTTTCTTTTCGACTGAGAAACAGTTGGCCTATAGGTTGCTCTTCCTTACTAATAGGGAAAATAGGGTATTCTGAAAACTTTCGTTGTCGCACTTGGTAGGCAGCCTCTTTAAGGTTATCGCTCATTTTTATAAAATCACTGCTAATTGTTCCCAAGTATTTTCCATTGAGTTCAGGGTCATTTTCGTTGCTGATCATCCTTGGTTTTTTAATTTTAGTAAAACTACATTTTCAACATGATAGGTTTGTGGGAACATGTCCACAGGCTGAATTTTGATGATTTCATATTTTTCGGCTAGCAATGCAACATCTCTTGCCTGTGTAGCAGGGTTGCAACTTACATAAACGATTTTCCCTGCCTCAAGGCGTAATAGCATATTTATTACATCCTCATGCATACCCGCTCTCGGAGGATCAGTGATTACCACATCCGGTTGTTCATGATTGGCGACAAATTCATCATTCAATACATCTTTCATGTCTCCTGCATAAAACAGGGTGTTGTCAATACCGT
>Ga0222651_1000341_pt1 | contig 32180 bp, 22 predicted proteins | sample AntAcemetagen369_FD_179855 | JGI IMG/M metagenome (GOLD analysis project Ga0222651, IMG submission 179855) | Saline water microbial communities from Ace Lake, Antarctica - #369 | ecosystem: Environmental > Aquatic > Non-marine Saline and Alkaline > Saline | place: Antarctica: Ace Lake...
CAAAATTGTAGGAACCGCAGAAGTAGTCCTCGGTGCCGGTGCCACAGATGGTCGGCCATGCTTTGTCGCCGTCGAAGTAGAACTTGATTTCGCCTTCGCCCCACCAGTTGGCGTTGTTCACGCCCCAGCCCATGGCGGTGCCCACGTAGTGACCGCGACCAGCGATGCCATCGACGATGGTGAAGACATCTTTGTAGGGGAGGGGATTGGTGCGGCGAAACTGAGCGTGGAAGTAGGCACAGTCCGCGGGCACGTCGGTGAGGGTGTAGTTGACCTGATAATAGAGAATCATGTCCTCATGGTCGAGGTTGCTCAGGGTCATGCGGCAACGGCGGCGGAAGGGCATCTCCCAGTAGCAGTTGAAGGCACTACCGGGATTCACGCAGACCGGTTGGGAAACGAGGGGCGCGAACTTGCCCCAGTGCATGCCGAAGAAATCGCCCACGGGGCATTCGACCGAAGGGTGTTCCTGATCGTCCCAGTAGATGCGTAGGATGCTATGGCGCCACGTTCCGGTGGGGGTCATCCACATCTGTTGGATCGCACCACTGCCCTCGATATCGGCGATGGTGAAGGTCTCGCCGGCTTTGACGCGAACGCAGGGAGACACCTTCCAACCCTGTCCGAGGTCGGTAGCGGATTGGGCCCCGAGTCCCTCAGTGGCCATACCGCCAGCTCCCTTTTCGCCGGAGAAATTCTCGGGACTGATCGAGCGGGTCTGGGCAGAGGAAAGTCGACTGAGGTTACCGAGGTTGAGGCCAAGGCCATTAAAAGCGTCCATGGCACCGAGCTAGAGGAGTGCAGGGGCAGGTGTTAATCAAAATAAGCCAAGAAAATATAACGGAGCCAGCAGCGTGTTGTGGGCCGGTGTAGGAGCGTGCTTGCACGCGGTGGGGTGGGGAATGCGTCAGGTCGGCGGTCGTGATTGATTTTCCATCATGGCACGAGACGAAGCGAAGGGACATGCGGCGCTACGGCGGGGGCGTGTATCAGTGCCGGGGGCTCGATATTTTCTCACTCTTTGCACGAGAGATAGCCAGCTTGGTTTGACTGATGAGACAGCGGGACTCGCCGTGATGAGGGAGGCCGAAAAATAGAGGATGAATCCATCTGGAGGGTCATGGTGCTAACTCTGATGCCGGATCATTGCCATTTCTTGGTAGAGTTGGGGGTTAATCTTTCGTTGTCGAAAGCAGTCTCCAGACTGAAAGCAAAGGCGGCACCTGGATTGAAGTGCACTGGAGCAACTTGGGAGCGTGGTTTCTTCGATCATCGGTTGCGTCCGGATGATAGGATCGCGGCTATTCTGCGTTATATTGTGATGAATCCGGTGCAGTCAGATTTGGTGGATAAAGCCGACGCCGCGAGTTGGCCGTGGTTGCGATTGAGCCAGGAAGAATCGCGGTGGTTTATGTTTAATCCGGAGCAGGGGAATAGTGAAAGCAAAGCTTCACAGACGGTGCCGGATTGGTTGCAGTGATTAGATGGGCGACCGATTGATGAGGCAATGAAACGGGTCGGATTGCGTCCCTCGTCGTTCTTCGAGGCAGGATTATCGCCTGCAAGCAGGCTCCTACGTCGGGGATGCAGTGGGTCGGTGTAGGAATCGCCTGCAAGCAGGCTCCTACGTCAGAACTGGCAGTGGATCGGTGTAGGAGCGTGCTTGCACGCGATGAACGCGGTTGGGAGCGGCTCGCCCTCCTACAGCTCGGACAGGTAGCCGATTAGGCGGTCGAGTTGGTCTGCGGTGATGACGCTGGAGAAGTTGGCCATGGGGACAGCTTCGTAGCCTTTAACGATGGCGGCTTGGGGCTCCACGACGGATTCGCGCAGGTAGGTTTCATCGACGATGAGGGTTTCTTCCGCGCCGTCACGGGTCACCACGCGGTGGCCGCCGATGAGGTTCTTGAGACTGGGCCCGATAAGCTTGGTGCCATCGATCGAATGGCACGCGCGGCAATAGTTTTTGTAGACCGTTTCTCCGGTCAGGAACGGGACCGTGCGGACGAAAGGCGCCTCGGCCGGTTGGAGATGGATCGTCACGGTGGCTTCACCCAGGTGGCTCGAGATTTCGATCGCGCCTTGTTCGGTCCAACGGAGTCCGTCGCTTAGCTCAACTCGGCGGTGGACGGAAGCGTCGAGTTTGTAGTAACGGTGGGCTGTGCCGGTTTCGGAAAATGTGAACCGAAGGGCTACCACATTGGGTTCGGGCGAGCTGATTGATTGTTCAATGGGGACGCCGTCGACGTTGAAAAGGAAGGTCGGGTTTCCGGTAGCCGCATCGCGGCGGTAGCCTTGGAAGCGTAGATCGCCGGGAAGTTGGTCGGCGTCGCCGATACGGAAGGGCACCTGCGCGGTGGCGAGGCGTTGTTTGACGCCGAGCACGACACAGCCCGAGCCGCCCCGGCCGTTGGTCTCACCTTTGAAGTCGAGGAACCCGCCCTGCCACACCAAGGTCGGCGCGCAATACAGTGCGTCGAAGGCGTAGTTGAATCCACCGGGGGTGCCGACGGCGATCATACGCGAGGATTTTTCGCCTTGAATGACACAACGTTGGACCAGCGTCTTATCGCCGACCACGAGGTCCATATATTCGGCCCGTAGCGTCGGACTATTTGCCCCCAAGAGGAGCATCGAAATTATTGCGATAGCGTTTCTCATGGCAGCAGTTTGTTGAGGGTGTAGATCCCGAAGTTATTCTCCAGTTGGAGTCCCGTTTGAGAGGTGAATTCCGGTAATTGAATTTCGTAAATATACTCCGGCTTGCGTGGTAGATTGATGGACAGCACGCGTCCGTTGGTCGATAGGGTGACGTCGGTTATCGGCACCTTGGATTCGTTGATATGTTCCGAACCGTAACCTGACCAATACTCGTATTGGTATTCGGTAATACTCATATCTTGCCGAGCGATTTTACGGGTTTTGAGCGGTTGGGTGAAGTGCACATCGAAGCCGGTTTTGGTCAGTGCGATTTGATGAATTTCAAATGGGGTGACATCGTCATCGTAGCTTATTACTTCGATCATGGGTTCGCCAGCGGTCCAGCCGCGGCCCACAGCGCCGACCCACAGACTGCCATCGGGGGCGAAGGCGGTGGAGTAGCTCGCACTGGCGAGAGGCCGGATGAACGGGAAGACCGCTCCTTGATATTGTCCGTCCACTTTATCGAGAGCGACTCGCACGATAGTGCGGTGAGCGATGTCGGCGATGAAGGCCTGACCGCCGAAGGGACCGAACCCGGTTTCGGGCGCAAAAGAGGGATGGCCGGGAGAGTTGGTGAGGTCGCCGTGGGCGAGCCAGACGGCGGGGCGTTTTCGCATGGCGGCGAAGGCGGTTTTATCCAGCGGCGGCACGCTTGCCGGGATGGCCTCGCTGTTGGTGTAGTCCATCACGGCCGGGGTGATGCCGTATTCTGGGCGATCCCACAGGGATACGGGGTGGCCGAGGAAGCCGTCCTGTTCGACATGACTTAGGTAGGACGACGCGACCCAGTCGCCTTGGTTGTCGACGATGAAGAGTTCGTCTTGCGCGTTCATCCCGATACCGGCCGGGGAGCGTAGTCCGGATGAGAAGGGTGTGATGGTGCCGTTGGGATTGTGGCGCATGATCCAGCCTCGGTAGCCGAGCGGAGTGGTCATTTGATTTTGGGAGTTGTCGGTGGCAGTGAAGAAACCGCTAGAGGGGAGTCCGGTGGAGAAGAACATTTCGCCCTTCGAATTGATGCGCGGTCCGAAGGCGAACTCGTGGTAGTGGCCGGTGAACCGGTAGCGATCCTCGACGGTTTGGTAGAGATCGGCGATGCCGTCGCCATCGGTGTCGCGCAGCAAAGTGAGCTCGGGGCGCTGCATGACGTGAACGCCGCTGCCGTCGGGCAGGACACGCACGCCGTTTGCTTCATGGAGGCCGTCCGCGAATACGGACCATTCGTCATCCGCGAGGCGCCAGATTCCGCCGGTGCGGGTGGAGATGAATACCGACCCGTCGGGTGAAAAGTCTATATCGGTGGGTTCGAAACGTAGCGGGAGTTCAGGCTCGGGAATTGCGACGGGGCTCACGGAGTAGCCGTGCGGGATGGTGGGTGTCTCCTTGCGACGTAGGAACGAAAGCGTGAAATCTGTTTGGTTGGCATACAGATTTTTGAGGAGGTTACGCTGGATTTGTTGACCATTGGCCGAGAGCTGGCGGAACCGGGCCTGCTTCACCCAGTAGCTGAGATATTCGGGGCTTTCCGCACTCGGCTTGAGGTGGAAGTGAATGTGCTGAAGTTGTTCGGAAACGATCTCGAGGGATTCCTCCACTTCCCAGAACAGATCGCTGTCGGGATCACTGAGGCGGTAGCGGAAGACCACCCGGTTGTCCCGAACCTCGTAGCCGTGCCATTCGTTTTGGGTGATGCGTCGGGACTTCTCACCGAACGACCACGGGGGCGTGCGTTCGAGGGCGAATGACTTCAGTTTCGAAATATTGGGCGTGAACGTGCCCGCGTCATCCAGCCGACCGAACAAACCGGTCCAGATGCCCTGCATGACAAACTCGTTGGGATCGTAGAGGTGATGCCGCCCTCCGGCGGTGCCAATGGCGAGTAGGGGGAGTAGACCGTCTCGCTCCGGGGCGACTTCCCGGACAACCAGGCCTTGGGTGACGATCAGCTCGTTGCCTTCACCGATTTCAGTGCGTCCGTGAGCGTCCGCTCCGTGGACCAAGGCCGCCACGATCAGACTGAGCAAGGCGGTCGCGGTGCGGCGGAAGCGTTTCGGGCCGAATGGCCGGGAGAAGGAGTAGGGGATGGGCATACCGATTCTCGCAACCGTGCGACCCGTTGGATCGAACCTCAATCGCGAAGCGTAAAAGTGTGCCCCGCAGTGGGCGCAACCCAGTGTGGCTCTGCTAGATTAGTTAAGCGGTCGCGCGGCGTATGCCGCCCGAGCGGGAGGCTACCTCGTAATCGTGAGTTTGCCGATGGTCTGGCCGGTTGCGAGGAGGGAGTGGGCTTTAATGAGGGTCTCCACGTTCATGGGGGACAGGGATTGGTTACCGGTGCTTCTGATTTTGCCGGCATCGATGAGTCCGGCGACGCGGGTCAGGATCTCATTTTGGCGGGCGATATCGGTCGTCCCGAAGAGCGACCGCGTGAACATGAGTTCCCACGAGATGGTGACGCTTTTGAGCTTGAAGGGGCCGCCGATATCGAGGGCACCGACCGGTTCGACGATGAGCACGATGTGACCCTGGGGGGCGATGATATGCCCCATAATGTCCCAGTAGTTTTCGGTGTTGTTGAAGTTGGCGATGTAGTCGACTTGGGCGAAGCCGAGGGCCTCGAGTTGGGCGGGGATGGGCTCGCGGTGGTTGACGATGTGATCGGCGCCGAGTTCGAGACACCACGCCTTACTTTCCGGACGAGAGGCGGTGGCGATGACGGTGAGGCCGGCGAGCTTGGCGAGTTGAATGGCGATGGAGCCGACGCCACCCGCGCCGCCGACGATGAAGAGGGTTTGGCCGGTGTTGTCGGCTTCGAGGTCGATGTCGAGGCGATCGAACAGGGATTCCCAAGCGGTGAGGCTGGTGAGGGGGAGGGACGCACTGGCCGCGGCGTCGAGGGACTGCGGACGGATGGCCGCGATGCGCTCGTCGACGAGTTGGAAGTCGGCATTGGAACCCGGGCGGGTGATGTCGCCGGCGTAGTAAACGAGATCGCCGACCTTGAAGAGCGTAACGGCATCGCCGATGGCTTCGACGGTGCCGGCGGCATCGAAGCCGAGCGTCTTGGCGGCAGCGTCCGCGCCGGGGCGGACCTTGGTGTCGACGGGGTTCATCCCGACGGCTTCGATTTTGACGAGAATGTCGTGGCCCTCGGCCACGGGGGTAGGGAGCTCGACTTCGAGAGCTGCGTGAGGTTGATCGAGGCTGACCCCGGGCTGGAACTGGATGGCTTTCATGGGAATGATAGCTTCGAAGCCGGGGCTCGAATTGGCCAGCGCGGATCAGGGAATATTCGGGGTGGTTTGACCCCACGGTCCCCGCGTGACGTTCTGGGGCTGAACTCATGAACTGTTTTGGATTTCAACTTTATCGTCTTGGTTTCCTTGTGATCGTTCTCGGTGCGGCGGTTCTCTGCGCGGAACCGTATGTGCACGAGATTGAGATCAAAGTGGTTCCGGGAGTGACGAAGGATGTGCTACTGCCGCCCGGGCCGGAGAATCCACGGAACAGTGAGGGCGACTTTATCGAGCTGCAGGATGGACGGATCGGGTTTATCTACACGCATTTCACGGGCGGCCTCTCCGACCATGCGACCGCCCATTTAGCTCAGCGGATTTCGCATGACGGCGGCTTGACCTGGACAGAGGAAGACGAGGTCGTGGTGCCGAATGAAGGCGGTTACAACGTGATGTCCGTATCGTTGCTGCGGCTTCAAAGCGGTGATATCGCGCTCTTTTATTTGGTGAAGAATTCACTCGAAGATTGCCGGCCGGTGATGCGGATTTCGCAGGACGAAGCGACGACTTGGAGCGATCCGGTTGAAGTCATCCCGGAAGAGGATTTAGGCTATTACGTGCTTAACAACGATCGGGTGATTCAGATGGCAAGTGGCCGGCTCATTTGTCCGGTGGCACAGCACAACCGTCCCGACTATGCGGAGCCAGATTGGCCGGGCGTGTTGATTTGTTATTTTTCAGACGATGCCGGCCGGAGTTGGCAGCGTTCTGTTTCGGTGCTCAAACTCGATCACCCGGATGGTTCCCGGATCACGTTGCAGGAGCCCGGAGTGGTGGAGCTCAATGACGGCCGGCTCTGGATGTGGGCCCGCACAAACGAGGGGTTTCAATATCAGTCTTGGTCGAAGGATGGCGGCGATAATTGGACGGACCCGGTGGCTACCGGTATTCGGTCGCCGCGTTCTCCCGCGAGTATCGAACGGCTCCCGGGCCGCGATGAACTGGTGATGGTATGGAACGACCACTCGCTGTTTGAGCTCGATAACAATCCGGGTCGCACGCCACTCACGATTGCGCTTTCGAGCGATGAAGGGGTGACGTGGCAAGCGGCGCGGATTCTCGAGGATGATCCCCACGGTTGGTATTGTTACACGGCGATCGAATTTGTCGGTGATCGGGTGCTGTTGGGCCACTGCGCCGGTGAAAAAGGCAAGGGAGGTCTCAATGTGACCCAGATCACGAGCTTCGAGGTGGATTGGTTGTTTGCGCGCTGATTGTTGTCCGCAGGTGTTTAGGGGCGGATGGCGGATCTGGGTGGCAGATAGTGGGCGGCGTCGAGCGACGCCCCCACGCGGAGGGGCGGGCGCGGAGAGACCGGCGCGGTCCGTCCAGCGGTCCGTCCCTATCTTTTGGCGGATCTCTCTCGTTTTGGAATGTGGCGGCGTGGTTGGGCATGTGGGTTTCGTCCCGCATTTTTTCGGCTTGGGGGAGTCGGACCAGCGCGGGCGGAGGTGATTCTTAGTCATCGCTTTATCCTCCGCGATCAGGCGCGCGAGGACCTTGGGGCTCTGAACAATGACCCACCTGCGTCGGCTTGGATAAGAGGGAGCTTTGAGCTTCACCTTGGCTCGTGTTTGGGGGAGCGTAAGTCGATTAGGGCGGTGACATACAAACGATACGGCGATGCGGATGTTTTGACATTGAAGGACGTCGCGCGACCGGAACCGGCCAAGGGGGAAGTGCTGATTCGGGTGCGGGCGGCGGAGGTGACAAAGGCGGACTGCGAGATGCGGAGTTTCAAGTTTGCAGTGAAGTGGTTCTGGTTACCCCTGCGATTGGCTTTTGGCGTGCGCCGACCTCGCCGAGCGGTGCTGGGATCCTATTTTGCGGGAGAAGTGGTCTCGTCGGCGGCGGAGTCATCTCGCTTTCAAGTCGGGGAAGCGGTGTTTGGTTGCTCGCAATTGAGGCTGGGCGCGCATGCGGAGTATTTGGTGGTGCCGGAGTCCTACACGGTGATTTCGAAGCCGGGTAATATGAGCTTTGCGGAGGCGGCAGCGGTGCCCCTCGGCGCCCTGAATGCGTTACACTTTCTCAACCGAGCGAAACTCTCGGAGGGGGAGCAGATTTTGATAATCGGGGGCGGCGGCAGTATTGGTTTGTTTGCGATTCAGATCGCGAAGGCCCGTGGGGCTACGGTCACGGTGGTGGACAAGACGAGTAAGGAGGCGGTGGTGAGTCAGGCTGGAGCAGATCACTTTATCGACTACACGCAACGATCGTATTGGGAATCCGGGCACGAGTATGATATGGGGTTTACGATGGTGGCGGGTGGTTCGTATTCGCTAGGCTTGAGCGTGTTAAAGCCTGACGGACGCTACATCATGGGGAATCCTCGGATGGGCGATATGTTGCGGTCGGTGGCGACGGGACTGTTTTCGCGGCGGAAAGTCTTCTTTGCTTTTGCGGGGGAAACCAAAGCGGAGCTGGAAACGTTAAAGAGGATGATCGAAGCGGGGCAGGTGAGGTCGATCGTGGACCGAGTGTTTACGATGGAAGATGCGGCGGAGGCGCATCGGTGCGTGGAAGACGAACGGCGAAATGGCGCGATTATTTTGGATATGAGCTCCGAGGCGAAGCGGGAGCTTTAGGCCGATGCCGAGGGGCAGAGGACGCCGGCTGAAGCAAGGCTCCACGATGGGGTGGATGGGGTGAGGATAATTACTTGATTGAAAAACAGACCCTTTGCCCTTGGATTTGGGACGCGACGGATGTGCTCGGAGTCCAAATTCCGGGTTCGAGGTCTTTGTCCGGGGTGTCAGGACTGCTGCGGCATAATCCCGCTTGCGGGAGCACCTATCTCATTGAGCCATCCGTCGCACCTTAGGGGGGCCTGTCATACAGTCTATTTACCGGAACCGAGGGGGAGGGCACGCCGGCTGAAGCACGGCGCCACGATGGTGCCGGCGATGAAGCCGGCGAGATGAGCCAGCACGTCGACGGGCCCCCCCCCGGCGCCATAGAGGCTCAGCATGGTGGCACCGGCGAAGAGCGGAATTAGCAGGGTGCGCCAGCGCCAAGGGTGAGCGCGACCAGTGCTCGGGCGCATGGCGTGGCCGGTCAGGAGTCCGAGCCCAGCAAAGATGGCGGTAGAGGCTCCAATCGAACGATAGGAATCGGGGTAGTGCACCCAGGCGACGGCGGTGTTGGCGAGGACGGTGGCGATCAGTAGGGCAGTCCACGCTCTGGCGGTGCCGAAGGTGACCACGATGGCGCGGGCGATGAATATGCCGGCGATGGTGTTGGAGGTGAGGTGGCCGAGATCGGCGTGGAGGAAGGTGGCGGTGAAGGGGCGCCAAAGCTGAGCTTGGTTGAAGAGAGCGAGGGAGTCGTTGGCGCCGAATTCGAGCCAAAGGGGCCACCGGCCTTGGGCCTGGAATCCAGCGAGAAGCAACAAGGCCCAGCCGAGGGGAGTGAACCAGTCGCGGTTGAGGGGCGGAAGAGGAAGGGGGGTGGGATGGGGGCGGGGGTGGGCGTTTTCTCGAGTGAAACGACAGAGTTCGGCGCGGGCGATGACCGCGCCACCGGGTTCTACGAGCAGACGTTCGCCGGGCTGATCGTCTTCGCTGGGTTCGAGCCAGCAAGGCTCGCCCATGGCGAGGAGCACCACGCTAGACGCTAGGCCTTCATGCACCGACCGATAGCGGCCCACCTCGACGCGGTCGTCGGGGGTGGGATCAGGATCGATCGGAACAGTTGCTAGCGGGAGGGCCATGGGAGTGGATTGACAGTGGAATTCGGATGGCGGGCTGAAGCACTGAAGGCAGAGAGCTTCTGGTTGAGAAGTGGTTTTACTGGCTATTTGCGGGGAGGCAAGGGACACCGGCTGAAGCACGGTGCAAGGACGGAGCGCATCTTGACTGGAGAATCGGCGGTTCTTACGGTCTCGCTGTGCTATCCCCAAATCTGATTCGAGTCGTTACTTTCAGTCGTGCAGTTAAACTGATGGGAGGGGCACTAGTGTTGTGCCTCGGTCTGGTGGTCATGAGTCACGGGGCCGTGACGCGGGGGCCTTATTTGCAGTTGTCGACAGATGAGTCGGTGGTCGTGGTGTGGCGAACGGATTTCGCGACGGCACCAGTGGTGCGTTTCGGGGAATCCTGGGAGAATCTGAATAAACGGGAGGCCAAGGACTTTGCGTTGAAAGTCGCCGCGGGGGTCGAAATCGATGAGACCAGAATACGCTTTGCGCGACTGCACAGTGCGCCGGAAGAGACGCGGCAATACGAGATGAAGCTGAGTGGGCTCAAGGCGGACACGCGCTACTACTACGCGGTTTTTGATGGTGACGAGAAGTTGGTGGGGGGGGATGCGGATCACTTTTTCCGCACCCATCCCCGGCCCGGAACCGAGGCGCCGATTCGAATCTGGGCGGTGGGCGATTCGGGCAAAGGAGACGATGTGCAGAAAGGCGTTTATCAAGGGGCCCTGAAAGCGATGGCGGCAGACGGCAAGCCGCTGAGTATGTATTTACATGTTGGGGACATGGCCTACACCCACGGGCGGGAAGAAGAGTTTCAGCGCGCGTTCTTTGATATGTATCAAGCGACCTTACAGCAGGCGGTATGTTGGCCCTCGATGGGAAACCATGAAGGCAAGATGTCGGACGGTTTGATTCAAACGGGACCGTATTATGACGCCTACGTTTCTCCGGCGCAGGGCGAGGCTGGTGGAGTGGTCTCGGGGACGGAGGCTTACTATTCATTTGATTACGGGCAGGCCCATTTTATCTGCCTGAATTCCTATGACGTGGATCGCTCGGCGGAAGCGGCGATGGCGCGGTGGTTGAGGACGGATTTACAGGCGACCAACGCCGATTGGCTGGTGGTCTTTTTCCATCATCCGCCTTACACGAAAGGTTCGCACGACAGTGATCGAGAGATCGAACTGATCGAAATGCGCGAGCAGATCATGCCGATTCTCGAGGCGTATGGAGTGGATATGGTGCTGACCGGGCACTCCCATATTTACGAACGCTCGATGCTGATCGATGGAGCTTACGCGACCCCAACGGTAGCGGATGGCGTGGTGCTCGATGATGGTGATGGCCACGTGCACGGTGACGGGGCTTACCACAAGAGTGCGGGACTGAATGCGCACGAGGGCGTGGCACAGTTGGTTATCGGTCATGGCGGGACTAACCTGAGTCGTAAGGGCGCGATGCCCATCATGCGGCGGGTGCAAGTGGAGCATGGATCGATGATTATCGATATCGAAGGCGATACACTGACCTCGCGCATGATCAACAGTGCGGGGGAGACGACGGATACGTTTAACATTGTGAAGCGGGGTAAAGTGAATCCGCAGGTGGTGGTGAATCCGCGGACTCCAGTTGGGCCGACGATTACGCCAACGGGCGGCGAAGTCGCGGGACCTTTGCGCGTCACGATGAGCCCGCACAAGTTTTGGAACGACGGGGTGATTCGTTATACTCTGGACGGAACTGAGCCGACCGAACGGTCGATGCGTTACGTCGGACCGATCGATTTACCGGCGTTGGCGAAGCCGCTCACTATCCGGGCGCGGTCCTACAAGGGAGCGGAGGTTGACCCATCGTTGGACACGGTGGTGCAGCTGTTCGCCGTCGGAGGTGCGCCAAAGAAGAAGGTGAGAAAGCCGGCGGGACCGAGTCCGAAGTTTTAGTGGCGGAAGAGGGAAACCACGAAACGCACTTCCTTTGCACGAATGCCCTCGCGAACGACTACAAAATCGCAGATCTCACGGTCCAGTCTTCCGCAGGTGGGCCCCAGTGGGTTCCTGGGCGGGAATAAATTCTATCCCCTAATCATTCGTCAGGATGGTCTCTCTTACGGCGCGCTCAGCTTTCAACGACTGCTTCGAGCGTCAATCGCGATGTCCCGAGCAACGACGCGATATGACCAAAGTCTTTATCCTGTGCGTTTGACCCTTTTTCAGCTCCCGTTCATCGTTGAAAATACTACTTAAGCAAGAAGGGAGCGGTTCGGCTGGTTGGGGACTTTGCTACATTTACCGGTGTGCCCTGGGCGACGACCTGTCCGCCTTCCTCGCCCGCGCTAGGCCCGATGTCGATGATCCAGTCGCTGCTGCTGGCAACCTGCATATCGTGTTCGACCATGATGACGGTGTTACCTGCGTCCACGAGTCCGTTCAATTGCGACATCAACATCGAAACGTCTGCTGGGTGCAGGCCGGTCGTTGGTTCATCGAGGATGTAAAGAGTGTCGCCTTGCTGCCCACGCTGTAACTCGGTTGCAAGTTTGATCCGCTGCGCTTCGCCGCCCGAAAGTTCGGTGGCAGGCTGACCGAGTCGCAGGTAGCCGAGCCCCACTTGCCGTAATGCATCGAGGGCGCGGAGGATCGGGGCCTCTCCTTCGAAAAATGCCTGCGCGGCTTCAACGGTAAGGTCGAGAACTTCGGCGATGTTCTTTTCTCGATAGGTGATCTCAAGCGTCTTCTCATTGTAGCGTTGGCCCCGACACACCGGGCAGGGAGTATAGACACTAGGCAGAAACAGTAGCTCCACACTGACAAAACCGGCCCCTTCGCAGTTCGGACAGCGCCCTTTGGCGACGTTGAACGAAAAACGCCCGACGTCGTAGCGGCGCGCCTTCGCTTGGCGAGTCGATGCAAATAACTTCCGCACGTGGTCGAATAAGCCGGTGTAGGTGGCAAGATTGGATCGTGGGGTGCGGCCGATCGGTTTCTGATCAACGGTTACCAAACGGCGGACGTGTTCCAGCCCCGAGACGATCCGCCCGTCAGTGGGCGTCTCCAGGTCGCGCTCCAATAGATCGGCCTCGCCAGCTGGAGGCGCGTCGGTTTTTTTCTGCCCGAGCGCCTCGCGAATAAGTTCGACCAGCGCTTGGCTCACCAGGCTGGACTTTCCAGATCCCGACACACCGGTAACCGTTGTTAATACGCCGAGAGGAAATTCAGCGTCCAATCCACGGAGGTTATTTCGCTCGATCTGCTCCAGCTTCAACCAAGCGGTCGGCTTTCGCGGGGTGTGATCCGTCGCCCCGGCGGTTGAGAAAAGATAGCGACTGGTGTGTGACTTTTTCACTTTGCGAAGTCCGTCTAACGGACCGCTGTAAACCACTTCGCCGCCATGGGTTCCTGCGTCAGGCCCGATGTCCACAATCCAATCGGCATGTCGAATGACACTGACATCATGCTCGACGACGAACAACGAGTTTCCGGCGGCCTTGAGTTCATCCAACGCGCCAAGCAATGCCTGGGTATCGGCGGGGTGTAACCCGGCGGATGGCTCGTCGAGAACATAGACCACACCGAAAAGCTGCGAACGAATCTGGGTGCCCAATCGCAAGCGTTGCAGTTCGCCCGGCGACAGGGTCGGGGTGCTTCGTTCGAGCGACAAGTAGCCCAAACCAAGTTTCGTGAGCGCTTCGACTCGGGCCAGAATGTCGCGGGCAATGCGTTGGGCGACGATTGTTTTTTCCCGCTGCTGATCGCTCGATGCCGGTTTTGTGTTGGCGGCATCGCGAAGGTGTCGAGCGAGTTCAGTCAAGGTCAACTGCGAGAGCTCTCCGATATCGAGCCCGGCGAACTTCACCGAAAGCGATTCGCGTTTCAGTTTTTTTCCACGGCAATCCGGGCACTCGGATATTTCCATGAATTGGGAAACCCGCTTCTTGGTGAGCTGGCTTTGCGTCGTCGCGAACGAGTGCAGCACGTAACGCCGAGCCCCGGAAAACGTGCCCATGTAGCTTGGCTCTTCATCGTTTGCTATCGCTTGACGAGCTTCCTCGGCGCTGTATCCGGGATAGACTGGCGCGGAGGGGGTTTCATCGGTATAGAGAATCCAATCGCGGGTTTTTTTTGGCAGTTTTTTCCAAGGGATGTCGATATCGTGCCCGAGCGTAACCAGAATTCCTCGGAGGTTTGTGCCTTGCCACGCTGGCGGCCAGGCGGCGATGGCTCGCTCGCGAATCGTTTTGGTATCATCGGGCACCAGCAACTTTTCCGTCACCTCGAACACCCGACCGATACCATGGCATCGCGGACAGGCTCCCTCCGGTGTGTTCGGAGAAAATGAGTCCGCATACAAAATTCCCTGACCACGCGGATAAGTTCCCGCGCGCGAATAGAGCATGCGCAGTGCGTTGGATATCGTGGTGACGCTGCCGACCGATGATCTGGCGGACGGGGTGCCTCGTTGCTGTTGGAGTGCGACCGCGGGGGGGAGCCCGTTAATGGCATCGACGTCAGGTTCGCCGACTTGATCGATCAATCGCCGCGCGTAAGGTGACACCGAGTCGAGGTAGCGGCGCTGCGATTCAGCGAACAGCGTCCCGAATGCGAGCGACGACTTTCCCGAGCCCGAAATTCCGGTGAAAACGACGAGTGCGTTGCGGGGCAGGTCGACGTTAATGTTCTTCAGATTGTGGACGCGCGCGCCCTGGACCTGAATGCAGTGGTCTGGGTCACAGGGGACGCTCTGGGATTTCTTTCGGGTGGGCATTGAGTTCGTTCTGGTGATGGCATCAAAATGGTTGAGGGAGAAAAGGGGCAAACGCACAGCATAAAGATCCGCCGTTGCTCAGGCTTACGCCGGCGCCAAAGCTACCGTGCACATGTTGGCGGACAAGTAAGGATATAGAGTGAGAGACTGTCCATCTGTACGTTTGACGCCCTCTTTATCCCCCTTGGATGGCAGGGCGCCGGCGATGGGTTCAATCGGATACGAAGGGGCAATCAGTTTAGCGGTGGGTCGCCGAAAAAGGGGAGGAAGCCCGCCGGGCCTAACCCCAAACTTTAGCCTACGGAATGGTGCATCCTGATTAGTCGTAATTCAGTCCCTTTTGAGGCGGTAATTTGGAGGCGGTTCTAAAACTGCCGCCGACTCCGCGACAAGTGCTCCAACTTCCATGCTTAGACGCAGGCCTTCCACGGGACCGAATCGTTGCGCGCGCAGTCGGCCTTGGCGATCGATGAGTAGTTGAGTGGGTGTTCCCGGCATCCGTTAGGTGGTCATCGTCGTGGGCAGCGGACCAGCCCCAGAGAGTTGATCTATGCCCACGGGGCAGAGGGGATACGGTACTCATGCAAAAATGCACTGAGTATCGCCGGCCGTTGCTTGAGCGGACTGGGGTTCGAGAACGGGGTGCAATCCTAATCCGGCAACGTCATCTCGGCTGACGGTTTCGAACACTTTCTTGGCCTGCGGTAGGCGTGTGACTTACGCAGCCCGGGCAGAGCATTTGAAATGCCTCAATGAGAACCACATTACCTCGAAGGTTAGCGAGGGTAGGAGCGGAATCGGTATTGAGCCATTCGGAGACGACTAGTTCGGGGGCGGTGGGCATTATCGTAAGTGAGTGACGGGTTTTTTGGTTCGGGGGCGATTTGGCGAGGCGAAGGGTTTGAATTGAATCGAGTTTACGGGGTCGGGGCTCAGGGCCAGAGGTATTGCTAGCGGCTGCTCGAGCACAGCCCATCAGCGATGAGCACGAAGGCTCTATGGAGAGCTGCCGAGGCTGGTTTCTTGACCGGCAGGAGGCTAGATTCTAAGGTGAGGATTCTCTCCTTTCTCCTCTTCCGTTATGAAAAAATTCCTGATCACTCTTCTTGTTATGGCTACCACCGCTTCGTTTTCTTCTGCAAAAGACAGTGAATTTTCTGACCCGTTAATTAGTATTGGGGTCGTGGTGGCGGATCTCGATGCGTCGTTGGAATTTTACACCGAAGTGGTGGGGATGACGCGCACGGGTGGATTTAACGTGGGAACAGATTTCGCCAAGAAATCGGGCCTCACGGATGGCACTCCACTCGACGTGGCGGTGCTCAGGTTGGAAGACTCGCCGAATGCTCCACAGTGGAAATTGATGTCGTTTGGGAGCAAAGCAAAATGGGCCCCGCAGCAGACGATCGCGGATAATATTGGTATGCAGTATATCACGCTGAATGTGACGGACCTCACGCCGTTTGTGCAGCGGATCAAGGCGCACGGAGTGGAGTTGCTGGGCGAGACTCCGGTGCCGTTAGGGACGGATGGTGCGCGCAGTTTCGTGCTGATTCAGGACCTGGATGGCACGTTTATCGAGCTGATCGGCCCGATGAAGTGAAGACTCACGCGGAGGCATCAATCCGCTTTTGATCGATCGTTGGGATTGGTCGAACGCATCCCATTTCCGTCTTTTAATGGAAGGTTAAATGGTCCTCCGTGCCGACCTCACTCATTCTGGTGCGGACGGGGGCAGGTCGGAATAAGTTAACTTCGCGGGGCTGCGTTGAACTTATTGTCGAGCTGGCCCCTCGGGGGGGCGGTCGAGTGAGTGAGCGCGAAGTGGTGAAGTCGCGGAGGGTTCGGAGACGGTGAGGTAGGATTGGGCAGTCGGTCGATCCGGTGGACTACCGTTGGCCGGAACTGGCGGCCGATGGCGGGGGCAAGGTGGTGATCACTCGACCGGGTGTCGCCGACGGAGTGGCACCGGAGTTGGTGAAGTGTCCGCCAATCTTGGCGCGGCAGGATACGGAGTGGAGCCGCGTGGCTTTGAGGGGAGTGCCGCCGTGTCCGCGGCCAGTGCTGGCGTCGGGCAAGAAGCGGCCAAGTGGGGGCACCGCTCCGAGCGCATGGTGGGATGAGGATCTGTGGAATGCGATCGAGACGATTAAACGTGATGCGCTGGGCTACGTTAAACTCCAGAGCAGTGCGAAAAAGTGGTGGGGCGCGTTTGAGGGAGAGAACAAACACCGCCCAGCGCTGATCCATCGCCTCTGCGAGGAGCTCAAACTGCGCGAGGCGAGTGTCGTGGAGTTCTGCTTGGCTCACGTGAATTCCAACACGGACAACATCTGGGCGAACTTGCACTCCCTCGACTCCATGCGGCTGAAAGGCACGGGATGACGACGGGGCGACGGCCGGCAACGAGTAAAGGAGGGCCGGGCGTGATAGAAGTTAGGTGGGGCGGAAATGAACTCAGCGACTGCAGTCCGTCATGGAGGCAAACCGGAGTTTCACCGCGTGAATGGAAACAGGCTAAGGAGGGGAGACCTTCACTTGGTCGCTTATAGTCTGGCATGCAGCCCGACCCTCCCGCTATCGCAGGCAAGCACTCTCCTACTCAAGTCGGGGGCAGCTACGGCGGGATGATACCCCATGAATGAAATCTATCGTGGATTGTTGTTCACGGTTACTGAATTTCTGTCAGACTCTTCGTTGTGCCTTCTATTCTAGCCATTGATGACAGCCTGACGGTGCGGAAATTGGTCGATCTCTTCCTCGGGGAGGGTGGATACGACGTGCGTTTGGCGGACCGAGGAGCGACGGGCCTAAAATTGGCCCGCGAGATGAAGCCGGATTTGATCCTGCTGGACTATATTTTACCGGATATTCCGAGTCCGGAGATTTGTCGGGAGCTGCTGAACGATCCGGCGACGAGTGATATCCCGATTTTGATGATCAGCACCAACGGCGGGGCGATTCGGCAGCTCTATGCGGATAGTCCCAATGTGAAGGACTACCTGACGAAGCCTTTTCAAGCCAAGGTGTTGCAGGATGTGGTGCAGAACTTGCTGGGCGAGAAGACGGTCTCTCCGGTGGCCGTCCCGGTCACACCGATGAAGACGCCAACGGCTCCTCCGATGGCAGTGCCCGCAGCCGAACCCAAATTGCCGGAACGAGCGCCTCGGCCCGCGAGGCCCACTGCGGCAGTGGCTCCGCCAACGGCGGCACTGAAGCGGCCGATCACGAGCGGGGTGGTGGGGGGTAGCGGCGGCGGGGCTGCCGATGCACAGTCGGGCGAGACTCAGCGGGCTTTACGGACGTTGCTGAATGCGCGGTTCCGGGGACTAGCGAAAATGATTCCGGAATGGGAGAGTCGGCGGGGGGCGCAGGCGGCGGAGACGTATTATCTGCCGTTGCTCTTGCGCAAAGAATTACTGGCGGAAATTGGGACCGAAACTGAGCGAGCTCGGTGGACAGCGGAGCGGGCTCCGTTGATTGCGGGCACGAGTGATTGGATGGGAATCGACGCGACTTTGTTTCATTTGGGGCGATCGGCGGCAACGGGGGTGTTTACTTTAAGATTGCCCGACGAGACGGTGGAAGTGCGACTCGCGGAAGGGAGGGTGGTGGCGGTGAACTCCAACGACCCTCGCCAATATTGTGCGGGGGCAGCTTACCAGTTCCGGGCGTTGCCGACGCCGGTGATCGCGGCGGCGGTGGCGGCGCAACAACGCGATGGGACGCCCTTCTTTTTGACGGCGCACCGGATGGGGCGGCTGAGTGATCCGGGGATGTTGACGGAGCTGCTGCGGGCGCAGGGGGTGAAGGCGGTGTTGCGGGCATTTACGACCCCGGGAGTGCGGTATGACTTTGTGGCGCGTGAACTGCCGCCGGAAAATCGACGGTTCTCGATTGATCGCACGGTGCCGGCCTTTGTTTTTGAGGTGCTGCGGGGAATCGATGACTGGCTTGAAATTGAGACCACCACGGGGTCGGGCGAGACGGTCTTTGCGCTCGTGCCGGAAGCCGAAGGCGTCTTGCCGACTTTGGGCATGACCGCCGCCGAAGAAAACTTGGTGGCTCGGCTCGATGGCCAGGTGTCGCTGCAGATCGCGACCGATGCGGCGGGGATGGGGCTCTACGAAGCGTGTGCGTTGGTTTATCGTTTGGTGAAACTTAATTTGGTGCGCATCGTGGCGGTGGCGGTCCCAGTCACAGATGATGCGGGGGTCGAATCGTTCCTGCAGGCGGCGGACCCTGTCGATGAATTCGATGATGCGCTGAGTCCGGAATCGGAGTAGTGCGAAAGCCGAGATGAAAAACGAACACGACATAGGAGGTCAATTTCTGGTCGCGGAACGACGCGGTCGTCAGGTCGCTTTGCCGTTGGCGGCGGTGCGAGGTGGATTGCCTAAAACGGGACTCGAGCCGGTGCCGCGGGGAGAACTGGATTGGCTCGGGGTGCTGACGGTGCGGGGAGAAATCGTCGTCGCGATGGCGGTCGACGCATGGCTGGATTTGGACGGATTGGAAGAAGGGGCGGAGCCGGCGGCGCTGGTCCTTTTTCGCGCGCAAGACACGACGGTGGCGTTGGCGTTTGATCGGTTGCGCGGGGTGGTCACGCTCGAGGGAAATAAGTTTCGACCCCACCCCGCGATCGGGCAGCGGCCATGGCTGACGCGGGTGTATTCGAATGATGATTACGCCCGGTTGGATGTGATCGATGGGCCGGCGTTCAGTGCTGCGATCATAAGGGGAGGCCGCGGTGCGGAAGTGGCGTCATGAGTCCTCCGGCTCGTGCATCGTTAGTTCGGCCGGCTCGAGTGGGCGTGCGGATGCGGCTGGTTTTGATGCAGCTCGCGGTAGCGATCTTGGTTTTGGCGCTCGGGGGTGGATTTGGTTTTCGTCAATTGCAAAGGGCGGCGGACAAAGAAACCGAGGGTCGTTTGGACGTGATGGCGGTGGCGATGGCGGATCAATTGCAGGGGCGTTTGAAGCGACTGGAGTTGGCCTTGCAGAGCCAAGCGGAGTTGGGGGTAACGCGGGAGTTGATCGAGAGTTTTAGCCGCGGCCGGAAGGAGTTGCAGGCGGATATGGAGAAACGGCGTTATACGCTGGGTGAAACGGCGGCGGCGTTGCGGGTTTCGAATCGCGATTATTATGCGGCGGTATTGGGGGCGAATTTGGGTCGAGTGCGAGGAGGAGCAGGGCCAGATATCGAGGACCTGATGCCGGCATCGGCTGAAACGATGCTAGTGCAGCACGTCTATGCCGCGGCGAATGTTGCGCCGGTCGGCCGTAAGTCGGAACGAGCGGCGAGTATGACGGTTCTTTCAAGCCCGGCCCTGGAGACGCGACTGCGGATCGCCTTCGCGTTTTCGGGCTACGCTCGCGCGATGGACCGGGGGCAAACCTACTTCGACGGACTCCAGAAAGTGTTGGATTTTCGCAATGTGTTTCTCGTCGACCAAGACGGTTGGATTGTGTTCACGGGGCGCAAGGAGCTCGACCTTGGACAAAACGTGCAGGAGGGCGTTTTGCGCGACTCGGAGCTGGGCGCGGTGGTGGCCCAAGCCCGGGCGAGTGATGCGACGGAGGCAAGGGCGGTCGCGATGAGTGCATTGTCGCCCTACGTTTTCGCTTATGATGCGCCGGTGTGGTTTGTGGCTACGGCGGTGCGGAATGAAGTCGGGGAGTATTTGGGCTCATTGGTTTACCAGATGGAAGCAGATGCCTTTGCCGTTGAGGTGGCGGGACTCTCACGGGCCCAAGATGACGCGACGCAATTTGTTTTGGACGATAAGCTGAAACTGCGGGCCTTGTGGACGAAGCAGAGCGACCGGGCGAGCTGGGGTGATCCGCTCGTTTACGTGGCGGCGGACGGTGAGTCGCTGCGGCAAACGCTGCTGGGAGTAGCCGCCCCCGCGTTGGTCCAGATGCGATTGCCGGTGGGCGATGAGGCGGCAGTCGTGCAATCCGGCGGGGTCTGGAGCGCAAATCGCGAGTTCAAGGTCGGAGGGAAGACGTTTAACGTGGTGGCGCAGATGAGCTCGCCAAGTGGGGTGGGTATGGTGGCGCCGTTTGCGGTCACGGCGGGATTGATTTTGCTCGTGGTTTTGGTCGTGGCGGTTCTGCTGGCGCGGTGGATGGCGCGACCAATCTTCGCGCTACGCGACGGGATCGCGATGGCAGTGGCGGGTAAAACCACGGCGCGGGCGCGAGTTTATAGCCGAGATGAGATCGGGCAGATGGCGGTGCGATTTAATACGCTCGTCGCGGCGGGAGCGTTTACGCCTAAGGCCCCACCGGCACCGATCCCACGGCCGACGGAGCGACCTTTGGCTTTGCCTAAGGTGAATCCTCAGCACGAAGAGAGCTGGCAGACGCTGTTGGGCACAATGGAACGCGCGAGAATGGGCGATTTTACGTTGCGGGCCCCGGTGGGTGAGGGGCCGGCGGCACCGATCGCGCAGGCATTTAATGCGATGTGGGCCGAGATGGCGGTGCGAGTGGGCGAATTGCAGGGATCTTTGATGCAGGTCGGAATGATGGTGGATGAGATCGAGAGGTTACCCGTGGTCACGGTGAGTGAGCCGGAGGCGGTGCCGTCGCCAGAGATCGCTAGGGCCGCGGCGGTGGTACAGCAAATGGCAGCGACGATTGACCGAGTTTGTCTGACGGCGACGACGGTGGAAGAAGCGGCCGGGCGCGCCGATCGCGCGGTGGCGGCAGGGTCGGTGGCGGTGCAGAATTTGGCCCGACGCATGGAAGCGATGCGGGAGCAGGTTTGGACGGGAATGCAAAAACTACGGCGACTGGGCGATCGTTTCGCGGATATCGGTTCGCTCACGGGAACCATCAGACAAGTTTCGACGCAGACGGATATGCTCGCGCTCAATGCGACGATCGAAGCGGCCCACGCCGGGGAATCAGGGCGCGGGTTTTTGTTGGTCGCGGAGGAGGTGCGTAAACTCGCGGAACAGGCGCTGGAAGCGGCCAAGGAAATCGAGCAAAGGGTGGAGAGTTTACAGGCGGAGTCGGGTGAGTCGGTGGCCATACTCGAGGCCCAAAACGACTCGGCGGAAGTGACGGCGCAACAGCTTAACTCGGCGCAAACGGCACTGGCAGAAATCCGAGATGCGGCGAACAAGGCCGCGACGATCATGCGTGAAATTGCCGGATCGGGCGGCGCGCAGATCAAGGAAGCTCAGCAGGTGGTGAATGACTTGCACGCCAGCGGTCCGACGGCGGTCGCCGAGGGAGAGTCCGGCAAGGAGGCACGTCAGAATGCAACGCACAAGCTACATCAATTATTGGACGAAGCGGCGGAGCGGGCGGCGCAATTCAAAGTAAAATAGGGCGCACCGGATGAATCGAGAAGTGGGCAAAATGAGGCGGCTGAAAGGGGGCGATTATCGTGGCTGAACCTAGGCTCGCATTTGAGGCGCGGGAGTTGGTCGCCCGGTCATGTGAATTGTTGGTGGGCGTGTCGGATGCGCCGGAGCAGTTGAGTGAAGTCTTGGCGCTGGTGGAAGTCGCGGAACTCGGGGCTCGGGCCCAAGGCCTGGCGGCATTGGCCGAGGCCTGGACGGGACTGGGCCGAAGACTGCGGGAGGGAGAAGAGTTTTCTAAGCTGGAGGCGGCATGGCGGATCCATGGGGCGATGTTGAGCGAAAGCGAAGCGGGGAGTGCATTGCATCAGAAGGCTTGGGTGTCTCTGCAGGGGTTACTGGACCTACCCGCGGCGGTTTCACCGATCGGATTTGATCGTGAGGCGGGCACGGCGGAGTCGGCTGCACAGGCGTTTTTGGCGGCGTTGGAAATGGGCGGAAAGCCAGAGACCTTCGTCGAGGAAGAGCAGACGGAGCAGGGACGGGAGCCCCGTTTCGGTCGACCGGAGCAGGAAGTCGATGCGGAGGCATTTTTGGCGAGTTTAGAAGGGTGGTTGCCACCGGCGGAATGGCCTGAAACCGGGGTGTGGGCGGATGCAGTTGAGCCCGAGGTGGGGGAGGAGACCAGCGTGGCCTGGGTGAGGGAGGGAATGCCTGAGGAGATTGGCCCGATGGCACCCGCGGTCGCCGAGATGGTATCAGCAGCGGAAGATGAGGTGCCCGATGAGGTGGTGGACGCGTTTCGCGAGGAGGCGCGAGAGGGTTTTGCCACAATGGAGCAGGCGATCATGCGCTGGGAGAAGGCTCCGATTGAAGAGAGCAAGGCGTTACGCGAAGTGTATCGATTGGCGCATGGCGTGAAGGGCGCGGCGAACTCGGTGGGGTGGTCGCCGTTGGGTCGAGTTTTGCACCACCTCGAGACTATCCTGGAAGATCGCGTGGAGGGGCGGATTGATGAGGCAGAGGCGACGTCACTGTCTTCGTTGGTGCTCGAGGTGTTAGATCAATTGCGGGAAGCATTGCAGAGCGGAAGCGGAGACAAAGCGACCTGGGGGGTGGAAAGAGGAGCGGGGTTGGTGGATCAAATTGTGGCGTGGCGCCGGGCGGCGACTTTGGCTAACGGAAAGAACCGGGCTCAGGTGGAAACGCGACGGCAGCCGGATCAAGCTGAGCCGGAACCGGTGGTGGCAAAGGAAGTTTCCGTGGCCTCGGATTCTGCGACAATTCGAGTCGAGGTGGGACGATTGGATGGCTTGATGAATTTGGCGGGCGAGTTGGTGGTGAATCGGCATCGCCTGAGTCAGAAGTTGCGGGAAGTGAATACGCTGCGTTCGGATCTGGGTTTGGCGCATGAACATTTTGATCGCTTGTTGACCAAGGTGGGGCCGCGGGGCACGGGCAGGGGTGCGGAAGGAATGGAGGATGAAGAGGACGGTGCGACGCTGGCGCGGGCGTTGGGCGAAGTGGCGGCGGATGCGCGGGTGCTGACGGGGCAGATTGCGCAACGCTTGGGGTCGTTTTCTGAGGAGGCCTTTCAGTTTACGCGGTTGACGGATGAGTTGCAGAGCGAAGTCACACAGGCGCGAATGGTGCCGCTGGATCAGGTTTGGCAGCGTTTGGCCCGAGCGGTGCGCGACGCGGCCGGGGTGTCGGGCAAAGAGGTCAACTACGTGACCGAGGGTGGGGAAACGAGGATGGATAAACTGGTATTGGATCACGTATTCAATTCACTATTACACTTGGTGCGTAACGCGGTGGCGCATGGAATTGAAACGCCGGAGCAACGACAACTTGTTGGTAAAGAGAAAGCCGGGCAATTGACGATGCGTGGTCGCGCGGAAGGCGGGCGAATCATGCTGGAAGTGAATGATGATGGCGCGGGGCTCAATGCGGATAAGGTCTTGGTTGCGGCGCGGCGACGCGGTCTGGTCGGAAACGAAGCATTGTTGAGTGACGAGGCGGTGGCAGAGTTAATTTTCAGCCCGGGACTTTCCACCGCTGAATCGGCCGATAGCGTCGCGGGACGAGGTGTGGGCTTGGATGCGGTGCGTGCGGAGGTTTCACAATTGGGCGGTGAGGTGGCGGTGCGTTCCGAAGCCGGGGTGGGCACGACATTTGTTCTTTCCTTACCTCTCAGTTTGGCGGTGGATCGAGTGATGGTGGTGCGGTGTGGTGGGCACCTGCTGGCGATCCCACTAGGATTGGTTGAGCAAGTTTTGGAGTTGGGTCATGCGCGTTGGGAAGAAAGGAATGGGCAGGAGTGGTTGGTTCTCGCGGGTGAAGCAGCAATTTTGGCGTGCCGAGTTGGTCCGAGGTTGGGATTGAGTGAGACCGAGGCGAGTCAAGCGGTGGTGGTGCAAGAAGGAGAGAATCGAGTCGCTCTGGTGGTCGATGGCGTGGAACAGAAACGGGATGCGGTGGTGAAACCGTTGGGAGCGGTATTGGGCCGGCATCCCTGTTTCACGGGTGCCTTGCTGACGCCGGAAGGTCGCATCGTATTCGTGATCGATGTCGGGCGCTTAATGAAGCTGACTCCGTTGCAGGCGCCGGCGGGGTTCGGTAGTGGTTCATCTGGGACTGGGATGGGTGTTTTAGCGGAAGGCCGGAAACGGCGGATTTTGGTGGTCGATGATTCGCCGAGCTTAAGATTGCTCACGACGCGGCAATTGGAGGGGTTGGGCTACGAAGTGGTGACGGCCAACGATGGACTGCAAGCGCTCGATCGATTGCGGGGGAGCGCATTTGATTTGGTGATCACTGACCTCGAGATGCCCCGCCTAAATGGATTTGGTTTGTTACGGGCACTGCGAGCGGATGAGCGTTGGAAGACGTTGCCGGTGGTGATTGTGACGACTCGCGATTCAGCTGGCTACCGATCAACGGCGGCCCAGTGGGAGGTCGTGGATTATTTAGTGAAACCGCTGACGGTCACGCGGTTGAGTGCGGTAGTGCAGCGAGCATTACCGGTTGAAAACGAAGGCACTGATAAATTGGGCGTGAATGTCGATTGCCATTCGGCGGACGCCCCACCAAGGAATCAATTATGAGCGAAACGCAGCAAGATATTGAACAGCTCTGGGCAGTGAGCGAACTGGAGCAGCGCGTTGCGACGCAACCTGATGCGGCGAGCATGCGAAAATTAGCCGATCACTATGATGAGCTAGGGTGGCCGGATGAAGCTCGGCAGTTGCGGGACCGGGCTGATATTTTGCCGACGCCAAAAGAGGCGGTGACGATCGAAACTAAAACGTCGAGTCATCCAGGATCAACGCGGGACTTGGCTGCGAAAGCGTCGGAAGAAACGGTATTGAAGGGGCGGTTCACTCCTCGTTCTTTGGTCGAGATTTTTAAAGTCCTCCATCTGACGGGAAAGTCGGGGAAGTTGGTGGCCGAGGGGGTGGGGAACTTGGCGGCAACCGTGACGATCGTGAAGGGGAGCTTGATCGAGGCGCATGCGACGGGGGGGGAAACGGGTGAAGCCGCCCTGCACCTTGCGGTCCGGATTAAGGGGGGGATTTACCAGTTCACGGCGAGCGAACCTTCAACGTCGCAACCTAATTTATCCGAAAACTCGGCGGCACTGATTGCGGCTTTCGTTGCAGAAGTCGCACACGATTGATCATCTAAAATTTTATCTAACATGGCTCGAATACTTATTGTCGAAGGCGACCGTGCGACGGGAGCTTTGGTGCTCACATTGGTGCAGGGAATGGACCACGAAGCGGAATTAGTGACCACCGGTTTTGAAGGTCTAAAGCGGATGGCTGCCCAGTCTTTTGACCTGGTGATTTCCGATGTGCAGATGGAGCCAGTGAGTGGGTTCGATTTGCTCGAGCAGACATTATCGCTGTATCCGCAGACGAGGGTGGTGCTATTCTCCAGGGATAAAGACCCAGAGTTATCGAGTCGGGCCATGAAGGCAGGGGCGATGGGGTTTCTCCCGAAGCCGCTGAGAATTGATCACCTGAAAAGTGTATTGGATCGGGCGAAGGAACCACCCGTGGCTGAATCGAAGGCGAGCGGTGAACTGACCCGCCCACCAATCCAGATGGCGGCAGACTTCGAAACGGTGGTGATGCGGTTTTATCCTGGCCCAGGACTGAAGGTGGTGCGGCAACGATTGGCGTGGGTGGCGCAAGCGCGATCTCATGTGCTGCTCGATGCGCGGCAGGGCGTATTGAATCGAGAGGTATTAGAAGCTTTCCATCATCACTCTCCCTATGCTGGGGCCGCGCTGCGTATCATCAATTTGGAAACAGAAACCGCCGAAGCATTGCGCACGCGTTTGACCGATGACCCCACGGGGTGGTTAGAGGAAATGGGCGGTGGGACGTTAGTGCTGTTGGCTTTGGATGCGTTGCCGCTGGATGTGCAGGGAATTTTGGCAGGACTATTACGACAGGATTTCAAGGGGCGTATTATTGCCACGGTCCGCGGAGACCCCGATACCTTGGTGGGAGAGATGAAGTTAAACGACGGTCTGTATTTTCGCTTGGCACTTTTCTCCACCCGCGTGGCCCCTTTGTCGGAAGCGGGGGAAGCACTACCGAGTTTGTTGGCCGATGCGGTCGCGGCGAGTAATGCTTGGCTAGGAGGGGACTCACCGGCGGTAGACCGGGAAGCAAGGGCGGCACTGATGGCTTATAGTTGGCCGCAAAATCACTTTGAACTGCGGCGAGTAGCGGACCAAGTCGCTTCCCGGCTGGAGCCCGGTCAATCGATTAAGTTGGTCCATTTACCTAATGTGGTCGCGGGGGCACATTGGGCACCGCTAGTGGATCATCTTCGGTTGGCGGCTAATGCTTACATCAAGCGAGTCGAACGCACGATGCCTGATTTGGCCCGGACGGCCCAAGTTCTCGGCGTGCGCGAACAGTCACTGGCGCGTCATTTGGAGGATTCCGATCACTCGATGTTTTCGCTCGATGTCGATCCGGGAACGACGGTGCCGTGGGCGATGCCTACTCCTTCGATTCCGTTTTCAAAGTCAGTTAAGGGCGAATCGTCGCCAAAGAGTGGAATGCGGATATTGTTGATCTCGGACAACGAATTGGAGCGAGCAAATATGGTGGGACGACTGGCGGCTCCGAATCGAGAGATCGTAGAAGCGGCTCATGCGTTAGCGGCCGTCAGTGAGTTGAAAATTTCATCGGCAGGTTTTGACGTGGCGATGGTGGTGCCGCCCTGTGCTGGACTGACGGTGCAGGAGTTGGGGGAGCAGTTGCGCCGGATCGCGCCGAATTTGGGCACGGTATTGTTTGATCCCTTTGCCGCAGTGACTGCTCGAGAGTCCTACACCGTCGTGCGGGAGCGGCCAGAAACCGCCATTGAATTTCAGGAACTGCTGGAGTCGTTGCGCGCGAGCCAAAATTAATGTAGTTAAATAACGGATATATAGATTGTAAGCAGAGTCTAACGCTAGGTGAGATTACCTTTTCAAGCAGTCGTCCGAGTTTTGGCCCGGTTTTCAGGCGGAGTGCGATTTCCGATCCCTTGCCAAAGGTGCCAAGAAACTGGTTTCAAAGATTATGCCCGCCACGAAACTGGTAGGTGCTTAGCCGAGTTCCATAATCTAAGAACCCAAACGACAAAGCCCGACCCTGTTTCTGGCCGCAATGGACTCCTTACCGACGGCGCCCTAGGAAACCTGATGCCGCCGACTGGTGGTATCCTATCCGATACTCCAATGGACGCTCGGGTGAGCACTATCGTTAAAGCTTCCACGAATCCGTAAATCGTATCGTCTTCACTGATCTACCCGCCTTTTTGATGAAAATTAGCCTACTTCTTTTCGCCACCGCACTCATGAGCCCCTGCTTCGCCGGCGCGCTCGAACCCACTGAAGAACGTCTCGGTTTTGTTTCTCTCTTTGATGGTAAATCCTTCGAGGGCTGGGAGCATGCGGGCAACTGGATCATTGCAGATGGTGCGTTTTACCGCAACGCAGCAGGAGGCTCCCTGACCTACACCGCTGCCACAGTTCCCGATGACTTTGAACTGCGATTCGAGTGGAAAGTATCGAAGGGTTGCAACTCCGGGGTCTATTACCGCCCAGGTCAGGTCGAATACCAGATTCTCGACAACGTCGGCAGTCCCTACGGCGAAAATGCGCGGCAGGCGGCCGCTTCGATCTTCTTTTGTATGGCACCCAAAAAGGATGCGACCCGACCGGTGGGCGATTGGAACACGGCGCGCATTCTATGTCAGGACACCGTGATCGAGCACTGGCTGAATGGCGATCGCGTGCTCTCTTTTAACTACACCGACCCTAAGTGGGCTGAGTATGTGGAGCTCCTCGGAATTCGTGGCGGGGACCTTACCGCCCGTAACGGCAAACTCTGGCTCCAGGACCACGGACAGGATGTCTGGTTCCGCAACCTGCGTTGGCGAGTGATCCCCGATGAAGAAGTGATCACGCCTGATTCCGATTTTATCCCCATGCCCGTGACGGGTCAGGCGCTCGAAAAAGAACAGGCACGGGTAAAGCAGATACTGGAATCAAACAAGAAAACCAGGGAGTAGGGGCTCATTTTGATTTCCTGTTTAGCGATATCAAACCGGGGCATCCTCCGAGCCTAACCTTTATCCTGTGCGTTTGACCCCTTTCCAGCCTTCACCCTATCGATCGGTTCCGCACCTCAATGTGGAAGCCGGTGGACGCAGGTTGACGATCACCCACGGCCGGCTCCAGCGTGGGCTCGATTTTAACACTCTCACGATTTCCGATTCCGTTATCCCTTAGTCATCATTGTTATGAAAACCTTCCTCACCCTGATTACACTCATGGTCTCGACAACGATCTCAACGGCGGCACCGGGGTATGATTTCTACGTCTGTGCCAAGGTAAATCGCGATTATGTGATCGGCTCAAAAGTAGAGACGGTTAACGGCGTCTTCAAACGGGCCGAGGACGGATCATGGGAACACCAAGGTTACAACGACACCACGCTCACGGCGGTCGCGTTTGACCCCCGTGATCGCAACGTCGTCTATACTTCGGCCAACAACGGTCTTTGGCGATCATTGGATGGCGGCCAACACTGGCGCATTTGCAATGATTGGGATATGACGGAAGCCCGCCATGTCGCGGTTGATCCGAATGCTCCTGATCACGTTTACCTATCTTTGCCCGATGGTATCGCGGTCTCCACGGATCGCGCCGAAACCCTCGTGCGTCGTGAAAATGGCCTGCCGGAGCGCGGCAAATACACGCAGCTAGTCACGATCGATCGCACCCAAGCAGGTCGCGCCTTCGCCGGTTGCGAGGTGGGAATATATTTCACTGAAAACGGAGCCGAATCGTGGCGACGCGTTTTGGAGACCACGGATATGATCGATGATATCCAGCAGTCGCCACACCATCCTGATCATTGGTTGGCGGTCACGCAGAGTGCCGGCGCTTGGTCTTCGCATGATCGCGGCCTGACGTGGAGCCGGATCGACGGAGTGCCGTCGTCCCACGCTCTTTATAATATCACCTTTGATCCAACGGATCCCCTCCGACTTGCGATCGCGAGCTGGGGCCTGGGCGTGTTGACTTCCGAAGACGCCGGTAAGACTTGGCAGGATCGCAACACCGGTCTGCCGGAACCGCACCGTGTGTGGCGAGTAGGAGTCGATCCGGATGGCCGTCTTTACGCCAGCGTCCACAAGCAAACGCTTTTCTATTCCGATGATTTTGGCCACACTTGGCAGCCCGATACCTTACAAGGTTCTCTGGTTAATTACTTCCTCACGTTGCCTAAGGTGACGCCATAGCCCTCGGATCTTCTCTCTATGATATTCAGGATTTTTTTCGCCGTCATGCTGGCACTTTCATCAACGGGAACTGCCCTCGCGCAACCTGCCTTTGAGGCGGGGCCACCTGATCGCACCGTGATTGAGGATACTGCTCAGAGAGAATCGGCGTATCTCGCCCGGGTGAATGAAGTGCTCAATTGGCGAGCCTCGGGAGCGACGGTGAAAACCGATGATCCCGGTAACTTGGGATTGGCGGCGGTCGCCTGCAAACTGGCGCTGGGAGAAGATCTCGAAGACTGCTCTCTCAGCGTAATCGAAGTCATGAAAGATCCTGGCACCGGTCCGTTCTGGATGTTCCCCAATGTGTGCGTGGCTTTTCTGGGCCGTGATCTGCTTTCCCCCGAGGCGAAGGCCGCAATTCGCGATACGTGGCGCACCACACGTCAGCTTCGTGGCGACACCGAAAATCATTGGGTGATGTATTACGCGTCGCTCTATCTCATGTCGGAACTGTATCCCAACGAACCCGCCGACAGTTGGTATAACGGACTGACTTCGGAAGAAAACCTCGCTGAAGCGCGCGCCTTTCTGATCGATTGGATCGATACGACCACCACGGTCGGGCAGGGGGAGTTCAATCCCACTCATTACATTGGAGAGTATGCTATTCCCATGCTCTTTCTGAAATCATGGGCCAAGGATCCCGAGATGCAGCAACGCGGTCAGATGATGTTGGATTGGCTCTTCGCTGAGCTTGCCAACACGACACTCAACGGAGTGTTACGCGGTCCCAATTCGCGCACCGATGAAGGTTCGGTGATCGAGCGCTGGAATTCACTCTCCTCGTATTTTAGCTGGGTCCTGTTTGGCAACACCCCGCCGACGAAAGGTTATGGCGGTTGGGGAGTGTATTTCGCCACGGTGGCCAAAAATTATCAAGTGCCCGAAGTGATTTACCGCCTCGCGACCGATCGCAAAGAAGACTACGAGCAACACGATCGCGCCCGCATCCGCCGTCGCTGGCGTTACAGCGAAGAGCTATCACCGCCGGTCTACAAAACGCAGTATCTCCGTGATGATTATGCGGTGGGTTCGACCACTGGTGGGCAACTCGATCCGATTCAAGCGCACGTTTGGGATGTTTCCTGGGATGAACCGGACCCGCGCGGTAAACATAATACGATGTTTTCGATGCACCCCCTTTCTTCCAGTCGAGCGATGCAGATGTATTTCACGGCCTACCCCGAACCGTGGATCGAGGGCGTGACTAAAGAAGGTAAGCCGTCCTACGATTCTCCGGATAAGGTTGTCGGTAGTTCGCCCTACGAACAGGTTTTCCAAAGCCTCGATACGGTGATCGCGCTTTACGATATCCCCGAGGGCACGCGATTCCCTCACATCAACGGCTTCTTCTCCAAGGATCTCGTTAATATCACTGAAGACGAGAGCGGCTGGATCTTTGCCCAGGGTGGACGCACCTATCTCGCTTACCGTCCGCTGGCCGGGTATCATTGGATTCCCTATCTTCACTACAATGGTGGCTGGGCGAAAGAGAAGCTCCCTCTTGGGGGACAATTGCTGACGAGTCCGCACCTGAAGAACGGCACAATTGTGCAGGCTGCCAGCGTCTCGGAATTCGAGAGCTTCGATGCGTTCAAGGCTGCGATTATCGGATTACCGCTGGAATTCAAACTCGAGCCGGTGCCGATGGTTAAAATGACCACTCTTCGCGGTAAGCAAGTTGCCATCACTTACGGCGAATCGCCCATCGCGGACGGTAAGCCCATCGATTATGCAAATTGGAAACTGTTTGAAGGTCCCCATCTCAACGCCGAGATCGGTGGTCGTAAATTGACGATCACGCATGGCCAACTCCAACGCGTGCTCGATTTCAACACGCTCACGATTTCCGATACGGTTAACTAATCCTGATTCCATTAGTGGTTCACCGCGCGCAAATCCGGATCAACACGGCTGAATCAGGTCCGGTCATCAGCCGGCATATTTTCGGTCACTTTGTGGAACATATTGGTCGTTGCAGTTACGATGGCTTGTGGATTGGCCCGGATTCGGCCGTGCCGAATGTGCGTGGTTGGCGCAGCGATTTGGTCGAGGCTCCGCGCGCGATGAAGATCCCCAATCTGCGTTGGCCTGGCGGGTGTCATGCGGATGACTATCACGCGTGCGATGGGATCGGCTCGCGCCAGCAACGGCCTCGTCGCATCAAGGCGCATTGAGGTGGGGTGATCGACGACAATGCGGCAGGTTTAAACTTCGCAGAGGAGCTGATGACGGATCCTCCGGCAGTGAAACAGAATTATATCAAACAGTAAGGCTCCCCCTGTTATCGGCTCCCCCCCCCCGAGTGGCTGGAGCTTCCAGCTCCAGAGAATACGCAAGGGAGCAGGATGCTCCCGCCACTTTCCACGTGGTAAGTTCCAACGGTGTCCGTGAAGAGGTAAGGTCTGTTGTCAGCGGCAATAGCTTAGGTTGAGATGGCGGGCCGCTAAGCGGCTTATGTATTAATTTAATGGAGACGACGTAAAGTAAACATCACGTCCTTACGGCAGTTGCATAGAGGGCCAGCTGGCGCGACGCGGATGT